>Ga0055535_1000768_pt1 | contig 23739 bp, 26 predicted proteins | sample Araplaol_mTSA_r2_FD_54992 | JGI IMG/M metagenome (GOLD analysis project Ga0055535, IMG submission 54992) | Arabidopsis root microbial communities from North Carolina, USA - plate scrape CL_Col_mTSA_r2 | ecosystem: Host-associated > Plants > Roots > Endosphere | place: USA: North Carolina... | reverse complement strand
GCGCCGATATTTTCCGCCGTGATGCTGTCCTGGATGTTTGAAGCGTCACGTTTCAGGTCGATGGCGCGCTGCTGCGATGCACGTACGCCGGAAACCGTTACGGTCGACAGCGTGACGGCATTCTTGTCTGTGTCCTTGCCGGTGGCCTTCTTGGCGTCGGTCTTCTTGGCGCCGGGCGATGCCGATGCGGTTTGCGCTGTGCTGGCCTGCGTTGCCTGGCCCTCTGCTTGCGCATCGGCGGATGTCGCCGCTGCACTCGTCGTCGACACGACGGCGAACAGCGACATGGTGACGGCGAACGACAATGGATGCTTGCGAAATACGGTGGACATGGGCCTTTAACCTCGTTGGTGTTGCCTGTCGAACCTCAGGTGCTCCGTGGAATTCCAAAACGCGTGTAGCCCGGCGGTGCCTGCGGGTGCGCACGCCGTCGTCATGCAATTTCTCGATGTCCCCGGCCTTGGCCTCCCAAGCCAAAGCCACTTGCTTGGTGCTGCTGAGCGGGACGTCCGTCCCGCATACCGCTTATTTCGAAAACGCCATGCGCGCCAACGCCCACTGGCCATCGCGTGGATCGCCTGTAGCAAAGACGCACAGGTCGCGAACGCCGGCCCCCACCGGCGCAGCAAGGTTTGCTTCAAGACGGGTTTGCCCTTTCGCCTGCAGCGCGCTCGCCAGCGGCAAGCTGGCCAGCAGCGGCCCGGTGCAGGAATCGGCGTGGATCTCGAATTCGCCGGCCACGCTGGCCTTGTGGCGCACTGCCGCATCTTTGGCCTCATCACCAAAGCGCCACGTGATGCGCGCGACCGTCAGCTCGACATGCTTGACGCCATGCAGCGGCGCCTGCGGCCACAGCCAGCACATGTTGCCGATGTCAACGGCATAGACCGGTCGCTGGCCTTGCGCCGGCCTGCTGCCATCCAGGCGCGAAGCCGGCTGGCTGGAACAGCTTGCAAGCGCGCCGCCATCGCGGCTCAGCAAGGTGCCTGCGTCCAGCACCTGCGTGCGTGGTGCGGAGAGTTCAAAGCCGTCTGCTGCAAACGTTGCGGCGCGCAAGCTTGTCTTGCCCGGCAACGTAAGCGGCTGCGTATACGGCGCAGAGTGATTGTCCGGTTCGGAGCCATCCGTCGTGTAGCGAATCGTTCCGGATGCCACCTGATTGGACAGCGCTATCTGGAACGCGCCGTTGGCCGCCGCGGTCACCTTGAAGGCCGGTGCGAACGCACTGTCGGCATAGTCGATGCCGAGCGCACGATAGCGCGCCAGTTCGGCCGGCATGCGTTGCAGAAATCCGTTCCAGTCGTGCGCACTTGATGGTGACCAGCCAAGCTCCGACGTGGCCGCGATGCGCGGGAACACCGCATGCTGGTCGTGCGCAAAGCTCAGCATCTGCTCGGTCCACAGGCCCGCCTGCACGCCAATGATGTGTTGCGCTTCGGCCGTGTTCGCACCGTTCGGGATGACGACCGTGTCATAGGCTTGCCGCAACGTCGCTGCGGGCGGCGGTCCTGCCCATTCGTCGGGCAGGTCGGATTGATAGTGGTCGAAGTACAGTGATTCCTGCGGTGTCATGACCACGTCGTGGCCTTGCCTGATGGCAGCGAGCGCCACGCGTTCGTTGTCGTCGCCGTGCCAGGACATCACCACTTCGGAGGCCGGCAGCGTCGCGCCGGCGACCAGCTCGTCGTCCCAGCCAACCGGCCTGCGCCCGTGCTGCACGAGATACGTGGCGACCTGATTCGTGAACCAGCCCTGCAACTGATCCATGTTCGCCAGGCCCAGCTTGTGCATCTGCGCGCGTACATCCGGCGATGCGTTCCATTGCTGCTTGTCGGCCTCGTCGCCGCCGATGGAGATGTAGCGCGAGGGGAACAGCCGCATCACTTCGTCGAGCACGTCGTCGACGAACTGCAAGGTCTTTTCATCGGGCTTGAGCAGCCATGGGCTGACGCCCCAGTCGGTCCACACGGGTGGACGCTTGCCCGTGACGCCCAGCCACGGATAGGCGGCGATGGCGGCCTGCGAATGGCCGGGCAGATCGATTTCCGGCACCACGTCCACGTAGCGCTCGGCGGCATAACGCACGATCTCGCGTGCTTGGGCTTCGCTATAAAACCCGCAATAGGGCAGGGCGGCAGAACCGGTGAGTTCGCTGTCGAGGCCCACCGCCTTGCGGCATGCGCCGGTTTTGGTGAGCTCGGGATACTTGGGGATCTCAAGCCGCCAGCCCTGGTCTTCGGTTACATGCCAGAGCAACACGTTCAACTTGTGCAGCGACATCCAATCGATCAGCTTCTTGATGTCGGCCACGCTCTGGTAATGCCGCCCGGAGTCGAGCAGCAATGCACGCCATGCAAAACGCGGGTGATCCTCGATAACGCCATCGGCCACGGCGACAGGCGCGCCACGCGTCCAGCCGGGCGGCGTCAGCAACTGCCACAGGGTGACGCTGCCGTAAAACGCACCGCGCGGCGTGCGGGCGGCGACGAGGATGCCGCCGTCATGCGCCGTGATGCGGTAGCCGGCCTCGTCTGCGATATCGGCCTTTGGGTTCACGTCGAACGTGATCGCAGGATACGCAGCGTTCGTCGTGGCCACGCGCAGGTTCAAGCCGTTGGTGTCGGCCACGCGCCGCACGAACCGCTCGGCGATGGACTGCACTTGCTGGCGTTCCGCGCCGCGTGCCGAAACCATCGCACCATCGGCAATATCGACCTCGCCCGATCCAGCAGGGCTGGCCGTTGCCGGCTGCGGCAGCAGCGACCATTTGGGAACAACAGGCGCTGCATGGGCTGCGCATGCGGCCACCATGCATGCGATCGCCATGCAACGGGAAAATGTTGATGTCGCGAGGTGGCTCATGCGCCCACACCGCCTGCCATGGCTGGCCGCGGCGCTCCCGACATGCCGCGCCGGAGATACCACTGCGCGGCGCCTTGCACGCCATGGCGCCCGTGCTCCGTGACCCACACTGGCACCTGCGACAGCACGGCGCGCGCGCTGCGTCCGTGCAGGAATCGCTCCTCGAACGCGCTGCGCTTGAGCAAGTCGAAGATGGAAGACAGGAAACCGCCGGCCAGATACACGCCGCCAGTGGCCATGAACGTCATCGCGAGATTGCCGGTAAAGCTGCCTAGCGAGGCACATAAAATATCCACCGCTTCCACCGCGCGCGCATCGCTGCAGGCAACGGCTGCCGTCGTCACGGCTTCGGGCGTCGCCAGCTTCGGCGTCTCCCCATGCAGCGCGCACAGGGTGGTGTAGAGGGTCAGCAAGCCGGGTCCCGACACGACGTGTTCAAACGCCACGTAGCCGCCATTCGGCGCCAGGTGCGCGAGCACTTCGCGTTCGCGCACCGAATTGGGTGCGTAATCCATCTGGCCGGCTTCGGTCGTCAACACCAAGCCGCCGTCCGGACCAGGAACGTGCGCCGCCGCGCCAAGGCCGGTACCCGGTCCGATCACCAAGGTCGTGCCACTGGCATGCGTGTTCGGACCACAAAGGTGGCGACCGTCGTCGGCGAGCGAGCCATGGAGCGCGTATGCCAGCGCCTCGAAATCATTCAGCACGGCAACCTCGTCCAGGCCCAGCGCGTGGCGCAGCTGCGTGAGGTGGATGGGCCAGGCGAGGTTATCGTTCACGACCTCGTCGCCCATGATCTGGCCTGCGCACGCGAGCACGCAGCGCTTCACCGGGACCCGCCCCTCAGCGACGACAAAGGCCTGCAACAGTTCCGACAGCATCGGGAACTGCGCGCAGGTGAAGACGCGGTAGGCGATCGTTTCGACGTTGCGGGCATCGCCGGGCGCAGCACGCATCAGCGCAACACGCGCATGCGTGCCGCCAATATCGGCCGCCAGAAACGGCAACGCCGTTATCCCCGCCACTCGATCCGAATGGTCAATTGCCACGTCCTGCCCACCCCCGGCATTGGAACTGTCATCAGGGTGTACCGTAATTGACACCGGTGTCAAGCGGTGGCGCATCAAGGCCGAAAGGGCCGGGCTTGGCGGGTGGGGAGGTGGGCACAGATGCGGAAACGCAGATATAGGTCGCGCACGGGTTCTTCATATGGATCAGCATGCGATGCGCGCTGCTTCGCATCTGCCTGGAAAAGAGCGGCTGCACGTATCGCGACGCGATCCGTTCTTTGCGTTACTTTTTTGCGCTAATCTGGCGCCTGCATCAGGGGAGGCAATGCAATGAAGCTAGCGCTGTCCGTTGGGGCGAGTTGCGCCGCAATGCTTTTGACATCCTGCGTTCCCCAGTACAAGCCGCCGCCGGCAAGCGCTAACACGGCCCAGCTATATATGGGGGGAGAGCCGGGATACACCCTGGCCACCCATGTTTATCGCAATGCGCAAACCTGCTCCGGGCGGGTGTGGGTCTCCGGTGGTGTGGCAGGGCCGCCGAAATGGATCAACGTGGTGGGGGATGAACCCATCACCATTTCCATCGACGTCGGAGATGCGGACGGAGTATGCCCCGCCATTGGCACTTTTATTCCGAAGAGTGGCAGGCGATATATCGCCCACGCGGTATTTCGAGACGGCATACAGCACTGTGGCCTGGCTGTAAATGAAGCGTCTTCCTACGGTTCGGTCGGGGCAGCTGTGCAGGTAAAACAGCGGAAATTCAAGGGCGGAATCGCCGAGAGTTCGGCCTGGTGCATCCCGGATGGGCAGCATTAGTTTTGGTGGCAAGAGTTACGCCAAAGCTATGAAACAAGTCATTGTCGGCCCGTTGCTGGAACGGGTCTTTGCGTGGCAATGAAGCAAGCATTTTGAAAACGCGCCAAGCGACAGGAGGCAACATGACGGACGGCGCAAGTACGATGGTTGCCGCAAGAAAGCGACTTGCAGAGGTTGATACCGATACGCTCAAAGATATGTGGTCGGTCGATGGCCGAACCGACTGGGCGGAACAAGCGCTGCGTCTTGAGTTAATCGAGCGCGGAGAGAGCGAGCAGGAGCTCGACGCCATTGTGGTGCGCCGTGGGGAGATTGCGGCAAACATACCTCCCTCCGCCCGGGGTACATTATGGAATTACGGTTTTGTGGGGCGAATCCTCACGTTGGCCGGCGTGACTTTATGGCTCATCCTGGTCCGCGCTGGGCACGGTTCGGGCTCGCTGGCAGTGAGCGGCGCTGTCGCAATTCTCGGCATCTATGTCTACGTGCTGACCCGCCGCACGCTCGCTCAGAAAAGGCACCCTCTAACAACAGCGACGTCTTTCGTTATGTACTGGCAACTAGTTGGGGCATGGCTATTGTTGGTAGGCGCAATCATCGGGGCGGCCTTCATCTTCGCTGGATAATCGCAATCAGTGTTGTCTCTACGCCAGCGGCAGTTCCGTCTGCACGAGAAAGTCGTTGATGATCGTCGCGATGGTCTGCGGCGCATCCTCGAAGCTGTAATGGCCGACACCGGGCAGCTTGTGCACGGCGGCGGCGGGGAACAGCTCTTCGAACAGTGGCAGAAAATGATCGCCGCCTAGCGTGCGATCAGCCATTCCCCAGATGGCGAGCGCCGGCTTGGATTGAATGTCGCGCTTCGCAACGGCATCCGGCATTTCAAAACGATGTTCGCCGATCGCGAATCCTTTCGCCCATCCGATGGCGCCAAGGCAATCCGAGGGATGGGTAAAGGGCGAGCCATAGGCACGCAGCCACGTATCGTTGATCACGCCTGTGTTTTCGAATCCGTTGAGTTTCAACGTGCTGAGTATGTTGAAACCGAGTTCGCCAAGAACCGTCTCAAGGCGTCCTTGCGATTGGGCGTGGCGTATCCACTGGAACCAGGGGGCCTCCGCGGCATTTGCCAGCAGCCGCTCCATCAGGCTTGCCTGTCCGAACGGTGTTGGACCATTCACGGCAATGACTCGGCCGATACGGTCCGGGTGCCTGGTGGCAAGGCCCATGCCGACAGGGCCGCCAAAGTCGTGCACCACCAACGTGATGTCCCGCAGATCGAGGGACAATACGAAGCGTTCCAGATTATCGATATGGTCCTGCAGCCAATAGGAACGATTTTGTGGGGTCTCGCTCTTCCCGAATCCCATGTGATCAGGAACGATCATTCGGTAACGCCCCATCAAGTTTCCGATGAGGTGCCGGAACAAGTAACCCCACGTGGGCTCGCCGTGCAGGCAGAGAATCACCGGTGCATCCGCCGGGCCGACGTCTACGTAGTGCATGCGGAAGCCCGCAGCTTCGTTGAATCGTGGCTTATATGGAAACGTGCCATCGAAAGCTTCATTGGCCTGGATCATGGGTTCCCTCTTTGGGATGGTTGGCATGGAGACAGCCGGCCAGGCGCATCGGTGCTGGCCAACCTGTGGTTGCATGTTGAAACTTGTTGCTTTTTAGCAGGGTCGGTTTTACTTTGCAACCACGCTGAACGAGCAGCGAGCAAGTAAGCGATACGCAGGAAGCTGCAGTACCCGGAGCCTTTCACCTCGGCAAGACGCAAGAATGGTCAAGCGAACTTCACACGAAAATTCCATGTGCGGCGTTGCACGGCCGCTCGATGCCATCGGCGACGGATGGTCATTGCTCATCGTCCGCGACGCATTCGATGGGCTGCGCCGGTTTGGAGAATTTCAAAAAAACCTGGGGCTCGCCAAAAACATTCTTTCCTCCCGTCTGCGCCATCTGGTGACGCACGGCATTCTCGAGATGGTGCCGGCCGCCGATGGCAGCCCTTATCAGGAATACGTACTGACTGAAAAAGGGCTCGGGTTGTTCCCGTTGCTGGTCGCGCTAAGACAGTGGGGCGACGCTTTCTTTTTCGAACGTGGAGAACCCCACGTTTCGCTGGTGGACAAGAAGAACGGCCGTCCTGTCCGGGAATTGGAGCTTCGTTCGCAGGACGGGCGCCTGTTGCGGCCTATGGATACCGAGGTGCGCATTCCGGCTAATAGGCCAAAACGAAGCAGGAAGAAAACGTCTGCGTAAGTTCCGCTTCCGACTTTTTGGCAGCTTCAGCACTGAAGCACGCGCGATGGAATAGCTTTGCTGTTAATGTGAACTGTCCGCTTCGATCCGGAATGGACGTAAGCCGGAAGGACCATCAAAGAGGCTCGGGATGGGTAAGAACAAAAGAAAATCGACTGGTGATGGTCATCGACTTGTCTCGACTGTGGGCACAGCTAAATTCCCAGAGAAAGATATGGGATACATTAGCGTTCAATGTCCCAATTGCGATCGGCCCATCCGGCCACGTGTTATGGACTATCTGCCGCGTCCCGCGACGTATAAGCAGTATCGGTGTGAGCATTGCAAGGCGTGGCTTACGATCGATTTGCGTTCGCGCATGAAGCTTATTGCCCTCGGGTCGCTGGGGTTGTTTGTGCTCAGCGTGGGTGTCGCCGAGTTGGTGATTTTAACAGGGGGTTCGCTTAAGGGGCCAAACAGTTCGGGGCCAATAATCTTTTGTGTTTTGCTAGGAATTGGTGGTCAATACCTTCTTGCCCGCTACATGCAGAGAACGGCTAAATGGGTAATCGTCGAGGATTGAATCGCTGGAGATGCGCTTGCGCGCGCTGAAGTAGTGCGTCTTCTCTCGAACCAAAGCGGCCACTCGGGAACCATGCCTCTCCGGCCGGTTATACGCCTGGTTATTAGCCGAACGTAACAAAGATAAGCTCGCACAAGAACATTTGGTTACGCAGAAATCTCTTGGCGCGATCGCGGACGTATAATCGGACGGGCATGTCCATATTTTCGGTAGGTGTCGCGTGAACACTCCTGAGCCTATTGGCCCGCTCCATGGCGAACTCCGCGATGCCAGATCCATTGCGTGAAGAGCATTGGCGCTTTTCAGTGCTCGGCATTTGACGACCCGAGTGCAGCAAAGCGTCCGGCGATGAAGTCCACGAGCGCACGAACCCGATTGGGAACGAAGCGCCCACTGGGTAAGAGTGCATGCAAGGGATACGGATCTGTCTCCCATTCGGTCAGTAGCCGCACCAGGCTGCCGCTTTGCAGATCGCGCCGTTGTTCGATCTCCGTCATGAAGATGATTCCGGCTCCCGCAACGGCCCATTCGCGGGCCAGGGAGGCGTCATCCACGACGCGGTCGCCACTGATCCTTACCGTGGTCCATTGGCCGTTCTGACCGAAGCGCCAGGCATTGAACGCTCGCCCACCGCGCATGAATGCGATGCAGTTGTGGTCCACCAGGTCTGTGGGCGCACGCGGCGTACCGTGCCGACGCAAATAGTTGGGGGAAGCGCTGAGGACAGGGTGTGCAAGCGAAAGTGGACGGGCGACAAGGCGCGAGTCGGTTAACTGGCCGTACCGGATAGCCAGGTCCACTTCGTCTCGCAGCACGTCGAGCACGCGATCGCCCACATTGAGCGCCAGTTTCACCCCAGGGTGAAGTTGCAGGAACTCATCAAACATCGGCATTAGCACGGTTCGAGCAAGGTCCGACGGTGCCGAGACACGCACGGTGCCCACCAGTGCGCCGCGTTCGGCATCTAGCTGGGATTCCCCCTCTGCAAGCAGCTCGAACGCGCGCTGGGCGTACTCCAGAAGGATTTGACCTGGCGGCGTGAGCCGCATGGCACGTGTGGAGCGTTCGAAGAGCCGCGTTCCCAGCTGTGCCTCGAGCCGCTTGAGCGTTGCGCTCGCGGCCGCCGGCGTGATGCCGAGTGCTCGCGCGGCCGCAGTCAACGACCCTTGGCTGACCGTGAGCAGCAGCACTTGAAGGTCACCCACATTTTCAATTCTGGTTTGAAAGTGAAACATCGGAAGACCGTCTTATCAATTTTAGGGATGTTACCTACATTGCCTTCCATCGACATCACTTAAGCCCTGGAAGGAAAGAGCGCCATGAAAGCTGTTGGTTATCGCAAGAACCTGCCCATCAACGCGCCCACGGCGCTCGAGGACGTGGGGCTGCCCGCGCCAGTGCCCGGTCCGAATGACCTGCTCGTGCGCGTGCACGCGGTCTCGGTCAATCCGGTCGACACCAAGGTCCGCGCCGTCAGCGCGCCGGCCGCTGGCGAGGTCAAGGTGCTCGGCTGGGATGCCGTCGGCGTGGTCGAGGCTGTTGGCGCTCACGCCTCCGGCTTTGCGGTCGGGGACCGCGTCTGGTACGCCGGCTCGATCAAGCGCCCGGGCGTCAACAGCGAGCTGCATGCGGTGGATGCGCGCATCGTCTCCAAGGCGCCCAAATCGCTTTCGGATGTGCAAGCCGCGGCGCTGCCGTTGACGGCCATCACTGCGTGGGAGTTGCTGTTCGATCGGTTGCGCATTGCCCAAGGCGGTGGCGAAGGCCAGACGCTGATGGTCGTGGGCGGCGCCGGCGGCGTGGGCTCGATCCTGATCCAGCTGGCTCGGCAGCTGACCAAGCTACGCGTGATCGCCACGGCGTCGCGCCGGGAGTCGCGGGAATGGTGCCTGGAGCTGGGCGCGCACGCGGTCATCGATCACTCCCAGCCGCTGTCGCAGGCGTTGCGCTCGGCCGGTATCGAGCACGTCGACTACGTGGCCTCGCTCACGCAGACCGGCACGCACTACCAAGAGATCATCCAGAGCCTGAAGCCGCAGGGCGCGCTGGCCGTCATCGACGACATGGAAGGGCTGGATCCGATCGCGCTCAAGAGCAAGTCGCTGTCGCTGCACTGGGAGCTGATGTTCACGCGCTCCATGTTCGAGACGCCCGACATGCAAGAGCAGGGCGTGCTGCTGGGGCGCGTGGCTGAGCTGGTCGACGCCGGCCACGTCAAGACGACCGCCAACGCCGTCTTCGGTCGCATCAACGCAGAAAACCTGACCCGCGCGCACGCGCTGATCGAAAGCGGCAAGGCCGTGGGCAAGATCGTGCTCGAAGGCTTTTGATTTCAAGCGCAGCTCGAACGAGCACCCCAGCGCACCACTTCGATTCTTTCACCCCTTCGTCAACTTCATTTCAAGGAAACTCGTCATGTCCCAGAGCAACGCTATCCAAGTCCAAACCAAGGCTTCCATCACCCGGAACAGCGCGCTTGCGCTGGCCATTGCCGCGCGCGATGCGGCCACCAAGATCGGCCTGAGCCTGGCCATTGCGGTCACGGATGAAGGCGGCCACCTGATCGCCTTCGAGCGCGCCGACGCCACGCCCTTCCTGGCCGCCGAGGTGGCCATCGACAAGGCCTGGACTGCCGCATCCTTCGGTCTGGACACGATGGTCTGGAACCAGATCGTCGCCCAGCCGGCCACGGCTCCGCTGGCCAACCATCCACGTGTCATGGCTGTGGGCGGCGGTGTTCCCATCGTGCTGGATGGTCGCGTGGTCGGCGGCATCGGCATCTCCGGCGGCACCGCGCAGCAAGATCACGACGTGGCTGCGGCCGCGCTCAAGGCCGCTGGTTTCGAGGTGGCCCAATGAACGCGACCATTTCTCGGCGCGACGCCGGCGTCGTGTCGGCCGCGGCGGCGGGCAGGGCGGCCGCTGATGTCGATGTCGCTTCTGCCGCCGTTGACCTCTACGCGCGGATGACTGCACGGGATCTGGTTGGTGTCCTTCGCTACATCCCGGCTGCCGGATTCACCGAGATCGGCTCATCGGCATCGTCGGTTCATGCCCTTCAGCCTGCGGCGTTTGAGGCGTTGTTCAATTCGGACGCGGTGATCAAGCTCCGCGCTGAAGACGTGAACGTCCAAAGTTTCGGTAGCACTGCGCTCGTAACGGGCGTACGTGTTGGCTCGGTGGGCCCGAAAGACAAGCCGTCTACTGAACTGCGGGCGCCGTTCACGATGGTTTGGAGCGGCGACAACGGCAGCTGGCAGCTGCGACACATCCATCTGTCTTCCTGAGATAGTGGGCGATGTGGTAACACTGCGACAGGCTGAGACCGAACTGGCGTGGACATTCTCGGCACAGTGAATCTCTCGGTAGATTGCAGTCGCTATGGAATCGATGCGATAGCGGATTAATCCGGTCGGCCTGTAATGTCCGCTTCCGAGCCGAGCGGGCGTGACAGTACGCTAAAGGAAGATCTAAATTTATATCGGGGAATATATGGCGTCTTGGCTGCGCGCAGTAACGGTGCTGTTGGTTTTGTCGACGTGGATGCAGTGCGCTCTCGGGGAGGAATCGAGCGATTGCGCGGATTTGGCTAATTATGCTCAGCCGAGTTCGCTGGTCGTGACGCGCGGCGAGATCGTCGGCAAGCCAGGTGAACACGCTCCCATGACCGGCAAAGTGCAGCGACCAACCGCCGACGGCAGCGGCGTAGGTTATTTGGTCACGGGCGACCAAGTGGAGTTCGTCGCGAAATGCGAGGGGTTTTCCTATGTCCGCTACCACGGTAAGAATCGCACGACTACTGGCTGGATCGACAGCCGCCGGCTGCTATTGCATGGCGAACCTTTCGTCCCACTGCCCGCCGACGCAAACGGACTTTGTTCGGCAGCTGAGCACGAGATCAACAATGGCGGTCTAAACGTCGTGCCGGCAGAGGATATCCCCGAAGGGAGCAGTCTCGTCGACGAAAGCGACCCGCTGTCACCGAGGCCGCTCAAGTACATTCCCCTGAACGTGGAAGGGCGAAAACTTGCCGTGGTGCAAATGGCCGGCGGTGGCTCGTGTTCTTCGGTGGAGGCGGAAATCAGGACCCGTGATTTGAAACACGTGTTATCGCCGAACGATGCAATAAGCCGCAACCCATTCCAGCAGATCCTGGGCGGCAATGGATGGGCGATGGGCCTAGATGAAGATGTGGTCTCGGTGGCGAGCAAACCTATGCTCCGCTCAAGCACGCAGGGCCCGGATTTCGCGCTGTCCAGCATCGACAAGACAGGCGATACCCAGTTTGTTTGCTATGGCCGCTTGCGCCCGTGGTTGGGTAAGCCGGTCGTATCCGAAGGCGACCCCGTTTTGTGCGAATCCATCGCTTCAAGTGCTGTGCCGATAGCCATGGATTTAGCCGAGGGACACTTCACCTTGCCGCCGCAAAAGACGCCTGAAGTGCGGCTGGACGCCGTGAAATGGAGCATGGTTGATCTCCATAGCACGGGCCATGAACTCCCGGTAGGTGTGATTAATTACAACTATTCTTCGGGTGCCGGATGCGGTCATGGCTTTAACCTGCAGTTTCCGTTGCCGCTCGATGGAGCAGTGGTCACCTGGCCTCAATTAATGTCGAGCTTTCATGCCCTGTATGGCAATGAGGCAGATATCTCCATGCCCTCACGCAGGCTACTGGTTCGCATTGTGCGCCATGACAATCAGACCTATGTCGAGCTTCTCGATGCAAACCTGCTTTCCGGTGACGACGTCGACCACGCACCCGTGCAGTCTGTGTGGAGGTTCACCTCATCTGGGCCGAAACAGATTTGTAAATACCAAACCGGCCGTTATGAGGTGAAGCCGCCGTCCGCCGACGGGAACGGCCGGATTCGGTAAGGGATGCGTTGAATGGTTTAATGATCCACAGTTATAGTCGCTGTGCAAACGTCCGCTTTCGACCCGAAGCGGACGCCGCGGCAATTGCTTGAGCACATGAGAGAGATGGGATGAGAGCCGCGCGGGAGTGGAATCTAAACTGGCAATTGCGGCTAGCGATCGTTTGTTGCGCGGCGAGCTACCTCTTTTTCGCCAAGCCATGGATGGAGCCGGACCGGTCAATAGCAATAGGTGGGTACACATGCTCGGCGGCATTCATAGCTTTGGCGCTTGTTCCGAAGCGCACGCGGCTTTGGGTCGCAATATGTGCCGCTCTGACAGTTCCATTTTTAGCGGAAGTTGTAATCGATGTTTTTCATCTGTTGCCATAGTCAGAGGCCAGGCATGTCCGCAACCCGAAGCGGACTTAACAGGAGTTGAAGATGGCACGAATATTGAAAACTGGAAAAATATTGCTTGTGAGTGCGATTCTGGCAGTGTTATGCATCAGTGCTTACGGATATGCATATGTGTCATCCATGATGAGCTACATGCACTTACATCCTCCAGTTGACCTGTATGCCAACGATGTTGGATTTCAAATAGTCGCGTTTCTGTACGTAAAGGGCGCCGGACTATGCTTGGTTGCCGCAATTCTTCTTTTCATTGAATATGGAATGCTCAGGTGGGTTGCTAAAAGGCTTGACAGGTGCGAAGGACCGGCGCGCTAGCCATGTCCGCTTCTGACCCAAAGCGGACCAAATGCGATAGCTTGCTGTTCAGCAAATTTGTGCAGAGAGGCGGGGATGCCGATTAAAGTAGTGGCAACTGAGGGCTTGATGGTTGGACGGCCAATAGTTGTTGAGGGAGGATCGCCCACGGGCCGCTTCGTGGCCGTGTTCGAAGATGATGGGAAGGCGGGCTACCTCTATGCACTAGACATGTCCGCTGCTGGCAACCCGATCCAGGACGCCCTGCATATCTACAATGTGGCACAGGTTGCGGACCGGGAAGTTCCCTTGACGCTGAGGATCGGCTGGTCGAGCGATAGCCAAAAGGTCGTTCTGTCGAACAATGACCATCCGCATGCCGTATTCGACTTCGAGGGCAGACGGGGCTATTGCCGCAGCGAATTCCCTCCAATCAGACCATCTCAAGAATGGTCCAAGGAAGGGCACGATTGGAGTGATCTGGCGATGCAATTTTTCAGTGCGGAATGATTTGATCAGTGTCCGCTTCCGAAGCGGACCTAAGGGGAACAATGGATAAGAAGTATGTGGAATACAACGGTCGACGCGTTGTAGAAGGGTGGCCCGAGAAAGTTGAAGCCGCTCAGCTAGAGCGAACATATGAAATTAAGGGTATTGAGTACGCGCGCGTCGCGTATGGTGACGAAGATGATGATTGGGGCTCGGACTCCAGGCCCTGTCATGACTGTGTGGTCGTCAAAGGGCAATTGCATGTGCCTGGGTGTGACGTTGAAAGATGTCCGGCGTGCAGTGGTCAGGCGATCTCGTGTGACTGCCTAGACGATGAGAGCGATGATGCCTAATCGGCAGTATGGCGAATAGGGAAATAGAACGTCCACTCTCGACCCGACGCAGCCTCTTTACTGATGACGATGGGGAAATATGAATTCTGCCTGCCCGTGCTGCGCCCATCTCACAATGCCGGACGACGGTTCATCCCCCGGCTCCTTCGTGATCTGTCCTGTCTGCTTCTGGGAAGATGACGACGTCCAGTTTGAGAATCCCGACTTCGCTGGCGGCGCGAATCGCCCGAGCTTGAATCAGGCCCGCTCTAACTACCGCGCGTTTGGGACCGCAGACGAGCAGGCGCGGTCCCATGTTCGCTTGCCGAGAGTGGACGAATTACCGCCTGGTGAGACCCGTGCTTAGAATGCATTCTTAGGTCTGCTTTCGACCCTTAACGGACGCTACCGATACAGACAAAACGGAAAAGATATGCACGGAGGAGCTATGCGATTGTTGATCACATTCAGCACGTCATTCTTGGCCGGATTAGCAGCATGTTTTGTGTGCATGCTGTTGATGAGCTACTTTCAACCGCAAGCCATGAAGCCGTGGGCCGCTGTCGGCATCGCGGCGGGTGCCTCAATCGCGACGACGATTCGAGCGAAGCGCCCTACGATGTCCACGGGTGCGATGGCATTGCTGACGGGTTGCCTGGTCGCAATCGGTGTCGCGATTGGGAATTTGATCTCGTAGGGTTCCGGGCCATCGTGTTAACTCCGGGCGTGGGACCGTCCGCTTTCGACCCATAGCGGACATCGGCATGTTGTCGAAGGGGCGCACGGAGGTTGGCGATGAAGTACGCAGATGGTCAGCGGGTTCTTGCTGGGGACGTGGTCGAGATTGATGGTCGGTATCACGGAGTGGTGATCGCGGCGATCGACGACAAGAGCTATTTGCCCGATGGTGAGGATTGGGAATACCTAGGTTCCGGTGCAATGATCGATACCGACTTCGGCGGGCTGGTGCACTACCCGGAAGATGACGAAGAATTGGTTCTAGTTCGCCGGGCTGATTAACAATGTCGCCAAGGTCCGCTTACGACCCTAACCTGCCGGTCGTGACGGTCCGCTTTAGGGCAGGCCGCTAATCGACGAGCCTTGACATCGGCGATCCGAAACCAGGGCATGCACATCAGCCGATGAGGCACGCAGCAGCATGTCATTACGTACCGTGGCGTATGAAAGTCTCTGGGATCGGGATGGGACGCTGGCCACATCGACCCCGTAGAATCCGGCGATCAACGGAACATACAGGGGTGAGGGAATGAAGTCAGAAACGTGGGACATTCGTCATGTCTATCAGGGGCGCCGCCTCTTTGCAGTTCCGCACTACCAGCGCGCCTACGCATGGTCCCGGACTAACCAGTGGGAGGCTTTGTGGGAGGACATCAAGGCCAAGGCGGAGGACCGGCTAGCCCTAGATCCAAAACAGATCGCCCCGCACTTCCTGGGTGCCACCGTGGTGGAGCAGCAACCCCGATCGGGGTTGCGCGGTGTGGACACTTTTCACATTATCGACGGCCAGCAACGCCTGACCACACTGCAGTTTGTCCTGCGCGGGTTGGTGGTGGCCTTCAACGAGGCACACGTGTCAGGGCTGGTGGCCGCCTTCGAGGACTGCATGCGGAACGGGTCGGCGGACACCATGAATCGCCCTGAGGTGGAGGCCTACAAACTCTGGCCGACCTTCCGCGACCAGGCCAACTTCAAACTCGCCTTCGATTGCACCACCTTCAACGATCTGCGCGTGGCCTTTCCTGGCAGCTTCACTCAGCAGGGCCATCTGCGCGCATATGGGCAGCATCCGCCAGCGTTGGAGGCTATCTGGTTCTTCGCCGCGCATTTCCAGGAATGGATCACCGAGGAAGGCGATCCTAGCCAGCGGGCCGAGGCATTGGCCCTGGCGGTACTAGAAGACCTCCGGCTGGTCATGATCTTCCTGGAAGAGGCCGACGATGCCCAAACCATCTTCGAAACCCTGAACGGACGGGGCGCTGCGTTGAACGCTACCGACCTGGTGCGTAACTTCATTTTCATGCGCGCGGCACGGGAGAACACTGAGTCGGCTGATCTCTACGAAACCAGGTGGACGCCCTTTGAGCAGGCCCCTTGGACCAACATCGAAACGCGCGGACGCATCAAGCGTCCCCGGCTCGAGTGGTTGCTCTACACCATGCTGCAGGCGGAAGGACGCGCTGAAGTGGACTTGGCTCGTCTCTACAACCAGTACAAAGCCTACGCCGCCCCCAGCGGCAAGCCCCCGCTTACAGCGGCGCAGCAACTGGATACCCTGACCAAATACGCCGCGCACTACCAGGCCCTCACATCCGGAGAGGGGCCGCTCCCCATTGCCCAGTTTGGGCGGCGCATCATCCCCTATGAAGCCAGTACCCTCCATCCGCTGGCGTTGCTGATCTCCACCTCCGACCGAACGGACGCAGAGAAGACCGCGATGTTCAATTTGCTGGTCTCCTTCTTGGTCCGGCGGGCGGTCTGCGGCCTGACCAATAAGGCGTACGCCAGCATTTTCATGTCGGTGATGCGTCAGTTGAATCGGGAGGAAATCTCCGAGACGGCAGTACGCAAGCACCTTTCCGCTTCCAAGAGCGACACGACGCGGTGGCCGGACGATGCCGAATCCCTGCGCGCGTTGACCTCCTATGCCTTGTACAGCGGCAACCTAGACGCGCCCAAAGCTCGCCAACTGCTCACCGAGCTGGAGGCCGCGTGGCGGCGCGGGAAAAAGACCGAGGAGCTGGTCTTGCCCAACCTGAGCAATCTGGACATCGAACACATCATGCCCCGCAGTTGGTACGCGCACTGGCCGTTGACCGACGGGACGCACGCGACAAAAGATGAGAGGGAGCATGCAGCGAACGCCAAACTCAGTGGACTGGATCTCACCGGGAGACAGGAGGATATCCTCAGACGGGATGTGGCTCTCAGTACCCTGGGCAACCTCACACTTCTGAATCTGAGCGTGAACCGCGAGGCTCAGAACAAGGCGTTCCCGGACAAGAAGCGCCTGCTTATAGCGCACAGTAATCTCAGTTTGAACACCGCGCTGATCGCTTTGGACCAGTGGGATGTCGATGGGATCCTGGCCCGTGGGGCAGAGTTGGCGAGCCTCGCCTTGGATCTGTATCCGGGACCTCAATGACCGTCTACGCCCCTAACGCGCGGGCGGAACAGTGGCGCAAACCGTACCCTCAGCATCACTCGCCATGCTAGAGGGATATTCGAGGGCGTAACCATGTGGGACGTCGAGATTGAGCAAACGAAACAGCGGGCCAGTTCGGCCAATAAAGTGATCGAGCAGTTGACAGAGCAGCTCGCGCTCTATGCGTGGGAAAACAGCGATCAGCGTCTGCTCGTGGCGCTTCCTCTGTTGCAGTCATCGATAGATGTGGCCGCCGCTGCGACACGACTCCTCACCACCGACCCCGTTCAGTACGGCAGTGCCGCTGAGGCTATGTTCCGTCCGCAGTTGGAACGTTACATGCGCGCAGTGTTTTTTGGATCGTCGGTGCTTTCAACAGAAGCAGAGGTATTGGCGTTTTTCGAGAATGACGAGATGCCGAAGCGGAAGCCTCCAAACAATCCAAATGCCAAGGCGCGCACGATTTCGTTCGATATGCTGACGCAAAGCGTGGCGGAAGAAGTCATCAGACAAACCGGAAAGGATGGTGTCGCAGTGGCGCAAGGTTTCGCAGATGCCATCAGGCTTGAAAAGGACGACCTCCACGGCGCAGTGCACGGCGGGAGGATGGTCATTCGCCGTTACCTTACCGACGTACTTGCTCATAACCCGTGGGCATTGGCCCAAGGCGCGCTCATCAATGCCATGATGCTCTTCAGCATTTTGGCACTTAGCCAAGCGGCACACCTTCACGGAGTGCGTAACGGCGGAGCGGAATTTCGCGTTACATCCGCATTCGGCAAGTTGCTCCGCGAGATCTTGCCTGGTATGCCGGAACCGATCGGGTCGGCGCGATAGCGTCCATTGGGCGCGGGGCGTTGCCAACGAGCAAGAACAGGCGCAAATCGCGGCCGACAACAAGACCGTTAACCAATGCGCGTGACAAGTAGATTTAACGTGTTGCGATGGTGACGATTGCCCTCGTTCCAGGGGCCGCGGCGTTGGATGGATGTGTCGATCGTGTTCATGCCAGACATCCTGCCGATGTGGCAGTGCGCTGCCAGTGCGCACCTATGTTGCGAATGGGCAATGTTCGACCCAAAGCGGTCGTTCGTCGCTCCGATGCGAGCAACACGACCAAAAGAGCAATGATGGCGTGCAAAGGGCCGGCCCGGACCACGGAGCCAACGCCATCCGCTATGGATGCTTGCGGCAGGGTCTGGCCGCGCAGGTGAGGCGTGCGGATTCGGTGGGAAGGATTCGCCTTGTTGGTCTAGCGCCAATCTCGTACTCTCAGAGGGTTGCTGGCCAAGTTACAAAGGCCTGTCATTCTCGCCAGGGGGAAGGAGACCGATGGAACGCTGTTTCGTTATCCAGCCTTTCGATGGTGGGCCTGAGCAATTCGAATTTCGAGTCAGTTATCGCGGCGGCTCGCCATATGAGGGGCCAAAATCCGGACTCGATGCCGCTCATCTCCGACTTAACCACGTTCGTACAAATTGGCGATTTGTTTGTCGCTGATCCGAAGTCCGGCTTCTCGATCGTGGAGGTTAAGGAGGGCAAGAAGAACCGAGATGTTTTCAGTCTAGCCTCGTTCTATAAACAATCGGGCTGCGAACACTTTAAGCACATCGTCTCTGAGACAGAGACGCCGCACACCGTAAAGCAATTTGAGCGAGTCCTGCGGCAGATGGACCGCATGGATTTCGCTTCCAAGGTGATTGGTGAGGGGCGGGCAACGGACCCGGATACCCGTCAGGAAATATACATTCCAGAACCTTACATCCCAATGGAAGATTGGGACGAGGAGCTCAACAAGGTCATCGACGATGCAGCAGAGAAAGGCTGGGCGCTGGATGTTATTGACCGCTGTCTGTGTGTAGGCGCCTACACCGGCAACATGCTTGTCCCATCGCCAGTTGCGTTCCTTACGTGGCTCCACAAGATTGCAGATGGCGAGTTCATTCCTGCGGCGCGTCTGATTGACGCAACCTATATTCCATTAGCTCTGCCCATCTTCGCGATACCGACTACGCCGGAACGAATGCTGGATCTACTTTTTGGAAGACTGCATGTATGCGTTGGGATTTCGATTCCCGGCTTAGTAGAAGCATGCGAGATGGGGGGGTCGAAGTACGCCACCCAAAGAACAAGCATGAGCGAAAGATGGTCAACAACTTGGGCGGCGAGACTATCAAGTACCAAGGGCAAGCCATTCTGCTCGAGCGCGATGGCAAGACGATTGTGCCGGCCGCCGGTATCTTTATGCGCTCGCTGTTTCACTACCAGCGACCGATGTCGTTCATCAATGCAATGTTCGACAACTTTGGAACGGAGGTCTGAGTCCGCCGCTCTTCGCCAGTCAGGGCTAGCTAGCAATGTCCGCTTTTGGCCGGAGGCGGACCTTCGGTCGGGCACACCCGTGCCGAGCCTCGGTCGGAAGGCGCAACAAGCCTTGGCTTGAGTCAGCACGTTGGCATCACCCCTCACAGGATTGCGAAATCACGCAATCTCGCCCAAGATTTGCCTGCACAACCAAGCACGAACCGCGGCGTTGGATCACAAGCGCCAGGCTTCGCGGGGGGGCGAGGGGTATAACGCAGAAAGCCGGTTCTTACAGGGGAAAATATATGTCATTACGCAAGCTGTGGCTCTTGCCGCTGGCCATGTTGCTCGCCAGCTGCTCGACGAATCCGATCATGAAGGACACTACCGCGTTGCCCGCGGGAACCGGCGTCATGGTCGCCAACGTGCTGGTGTGGTCGGTGGGAGGCGTGGCGTACCCGTATGCCAGCATCAAAGTCGACAAGGTTCATGGCCTGTCGGCGGCGACGACGCTCAACCTTCCGCAGCGGAACAACCTCATCGTCATCGAGCTTCCGGCAGGGGAGTACAGCTGGACCGATCTGGAGTTGGGATCGGTGGCAGGCGCGTCGACGTCGTATCGCATGCCTTTCACCATCGAGCCCGGAAAAATCAATTATGTCGGCGACCTGTTGCTTACCTTGAATAGTTACTACAGGCCAGGAGGCATGCCGACTTTCCGTATCCGTATCGCTGATCAATCCAAGTATTGGCTGCCGATCGTAGCGAAATACTATCCCCAGCTGTCGCAAGCCTATCCCACGGTGGTCCATTTGACGGAAGACCACCGGCCCATGAACCGGATGCGCTAGTTTCCTCGCTTTGCCCCGCCCAAGTCCCGCTTGCCACACAGATGTCGTCCGTCGCCGCGGGTGCGGCTACACTCGCTCGCCATGAACGTGTTATCTCGCCACCCGCGGGCAGACGACCACATCGGCTACGGCGCGATGTTCCCTCCGAGTACTTTGGGCGCGCTGTGGGCGTTGTGGACGGTGTTCTGGCTGCTCATGATCAGCGTCTCCATCGAGAATGAGCTCCATAATCCGCACACGCGATGGTGGGAGCCGGTTCTGTGGGAGGGGAGTTCTGCGCTGATCTCAACCGGATGGATGTTGCTTGCAGTCAGGGTTCGCGAGCGTTATGCGCCGTGCCTGGACAAGCCCTTGCTTTGGTTCGGTCGTTATCTGCGCTGGCTGCCGCTGGTTTTCATTACGTGGATTGCGATGGTTTATCCCATACGACACGGCGTGTACGCTGCGGTGGGCCGCGTCTATGAGCACCCAGGCTGGGGTTTCGTCTTTCTATACGAGAGCGTCAAGCTGACGATTTTTGCGGGGTTATGGCTCGGCATCTTGTTTGGTATCGATTCCTACGGGCAGTGGCAAATCCAGCGGCACCATTTATTGCAAACGCAGAAGGCGCTGGTGGAGGCGCAGCTCGCGCAACTGCAGGGCCAGCTGCGGCCGCATTTTCTGTTCAATGCACTCAATACCGTCTCGGCCCTGATGCATACCGACGTGGCGCGGGCCGACCGCCTGGTTGCGGCGCTGGGCGATCTGCTGCGTATCAGTCTTCGGTCGACGGAGAACGAGATGACGCCGCTTGCTGATGAACTTCGCACGCTTGAGCTTTATGCGCAGATCATGCAGGAGCGGTTTCGTGATCGCGTGACGCTGCGCTGGCAGGCCGATCAGGCACTGCTGCACGTTCCCGTGCCCGCATTGGTGCTGCAGCCTTTGCTGGAAAACGTGTTCAAGCATGGCGTCGAGCGTGCGGTAACGCCGGTTCTCATCACCATCAGCGCCCGGCGCGAAGCGGATGCGCTGGAAATGGTCGTTGGCAATTCCGGCTCCAGGCTATCGCCGGAGCATCGTGACGGGGTAGGGCTGCGCAACTGCCGGGAGCGGTTGAGCATTATCTACGGCGGCGCGGCGTCCCTGGGCGTGCGCAACGAAGGCGACGGTGTTGCCGCGCGCGTCCTGATACCACTGAAGGATGCCATGCCATGATCCGCGTCGTGATCGCCGACGACGAGGCGCCGGCCCGCGAGAAGCTCGAACGCTGGCTGGTGGAGCAGCCGGACGTGACAGTCGTTGGATCGGTCGAGGATGGATTGTCCGCGGCGCAATGTATCGAACAGCTCCGCCCGGACGTGGCTTTTCTCGATATCCAAATGCCTGCGTTGTCGGGATTACAGGTGGCCGCCCAGCTCGAACCATCGCGCGCACCGCTGACCGTGTTTGTGACCGCCTTTGACGAGCATGCGGTAAAGGCGTTCGACCTCAATGCGATCGATTACTTGCTCAAGCCTTACGACCAGGGCCGATTCGCGCGCAGCATGCAACGCGTGAGGGAGCGGCTGCGTGCCCATGAGTCCGGTGCTGCGGCGGTCGCCATGGGGCGGGCGCGAACAGCCTCCTGCGAGCGCTTGCTGGTGCCGGATGGCGAGCGGCTGCAGTTGATCGATGCCACCTCCATCGAATGGCTGGCGGCCGACGACAACTACGTTCACGTGCACACGGCGGCGCGCAGCTACCTGTTGCGCAGGACGCTGCAGGATCTGCTGTCGCAATTGGGGGAGCAGCGCTTTGTGCGGATCCACAAGTCGACGGCGGTGAACCTGGCTTGCATCGGATCGCTTACGCCGCTGTTCAAGGGCGACTATGAAATCCATTTGCACAATGGGCGCGTTCTGCGGCTCAGCCGGCGGTATCGTGATGCGCTGTTTGCGCGCATGGGTCGGTAATGCGGTTGCCGCTAATGCCGATGGTCCGAACTTAATCGCCAGGAATCCAATCTCGTCATTCCGGCGAACGCCGGAATCCAGTGAAGAACGATGTGCGAAGCACACGACATAAGGATTTCGTGTGCTTCGCACGACATATTCAAACTGGATTGACCAGCTTCGCTGTTGTGAAGCGCCTCGGCGTTCGCCGGAATGACGATCCGCGGGCATCAAGTTCGGAGCACTACCGCTAACACCCCGTCACCACGCCAACGTCTCCACTCACCCCAAATCAGCTGCAAGCCGCCAGCCGCCGGACCACGCTCCTGCTTGTCAGAAGCGGAAAGGGAAGAAAGCGAATGTTCGGCTACTACATCGATCTTGCCTTGCGCGGACTTCGGCGCAACAAGGCGCTTACCGCACTGATGGTGCTGGCCATTGCGCTGGGTATCGGTACTTCGATGACCACGCTCACCGTGCTGCATGTGCTTTCCGTGGACCCGGTGCCGGGCGGCAGCGACACGTTGTATTACCCGCAGCTCGATCCGCGCGACAACAGTGGTTCCATGCCGGGCAGGGAGCCGCCCGACCAGCTCACCTTGATCGATGGCCTCAATCTGCTGCACGCAAAGCGCGCGGATCGTCAGGCCCTGATGACCGGTGGCACCGTGCCGGTGGAGCCGGATTCCGCCGTGACCGATCCTTTCTACGTGGAAGCGCGCTACACCACCGCGGATTTCTTCGCGATGTTCGGCGCGCCATTCCGTTATGGCCATGGCTGGAACGCCGCTGACGACGAAGCAAAGGCGCGCGACGTGGTGATCAGCAGCGAACTCAACCAGCGCCTGTTCGGCGGCGCCAACAGCGTGGGGCATACCCTGCGCATGGCCGACAGCCTGTTCCGCGTGGTGGGTGTGCTCGGCGACTGGGTGCCCAGCCCCCATTTCTATGATCTCAATACCGGCTCCTACGGCTATGCCGAGCAGGTGTTCATCCCGTTGCCGTCGGCGTTGGACCTGCATCTGCAGCACGAAGGCTCCAGCGATTGCTGGGGCAACGGCACCGGCGGCGTGGGGCGTATCTATCCATCGCCGAGTTGTGTGTGGCTGCAATATTGGGTGCAGTTGGATACGCCGGCCAAGGCCGCCGACTACGAGCAATTCCTGGTCCATTATTCGGAACAGCAGAAAGCACTGGGCCGTTTCGCCAAGGCGCCGAACGTGCGTCTGCGCAACCTGATGCAATGGCTGGATTACCAGCAAGTAGTGCCTGACGACGTGCGTGTGCAAACCGGCCTGGCGTTCGCCTTTCTGCTGGTTTGCCTGATCAACACGGTAGGCCTGATGCTGGCGAAGTTCCTGCGCCGCGGCGCGGAGCTTGGCGTGCGCCGCGCGCTGGGTGCTTCGCGGCGTGCGCTGTTTGCGCAGCTGCTGGTGGAGTCGGGTGTGATCGGCTTGCTGGGCGGGGCATGCGGCCTGGTGCTGGCCTTGCTCGGTCTGTGGATGGTGCGGCACCGGCCTGCCGATTACGCCGCGCTGGCGCATCTCGACCCCGCCATGTTGTTGACCACCTTCCTGCTGGCGTTGGGTGCGAGCCTGCTCG
>Ga0055535_1000731_pt1 | contig 24696 bp, 18 predicted proteins | sample Araplaol_mTSA_r2_FD_54992 | JGI IMG/M metagenome (GOLD analysis project Ga0055535, IMG submission 54992) | Arabidopsis root microbial communities from North Carolina, USA - plate scrape CL_Col_mTSA_r2 | ecosystem: Host-associated > Plants > Roots > Endosphere | place: USA: North Carolina... | reverse complement strand
ATTGGGTGGCGGAGAGAGTGGGATTCGAACCCACGGTAGGCTTACACCTACGGCAGTTTTCAAGACTGCTGCCTTAAACCACTCGGCCATCTCTCCGTTGTACTTTGCGAGCAGGTGCGCAAGCGCACCTCTACGGCAGTTTGACTCCGGGCATCCTGCCCTCCGCCCCTTCGGGGCCATCAACTTTCGTCGATGTTCGCTTCGGCGTCCTGCCTTCGCGTCAAGACTACTGCCTTAAACCACTCGGCCATCTCTCCGTTGTTTTTTTGGCGAATCCAGCATCTCTCTTAGAGGTCGCTGGGCCCCGGCCTTCGCCGGGGTGACGGTGCGGTGTGTGCCGGACCGGCTCGCTTACGAGGGCGCTAATCGTATCAGGAACCACGCGGACGCGGGCTATTTCCGCCCTTGCGTGACAGCGCCATCAGCGCCCAAACCATGATAGCCACAGGAATCAACGCACCCAGCAGCGGAAATAGCGTGGCTGGATGGCGCAGCACCATCGGTAACAACTGTGTGGCGGTGGCGAAGGCGATGATCCACAGGCGCCAGCTTCGGCGCTTGCGGGCGATCCAGAAGCTGGCAATGACCAAGATCAAGGCGACGGTGCTGAGGATCAGGTCCAGCGTGGGTAGTTCCCACACGCTGGCGAAACTCAAACGCGTGCCGATCACGCAGGCGAGCACGATCATCAGGAAATAGCTGGAGTAGAACTCCACCTTGTCCCATGCGCGGCTCGCCGGTGTGGTCACGCAATTTTCTCCGCGCCATTCATATAGGCGCGCAGGGCTTCGGGCACGGTGATGGAGCCGTCGCCGTTCTGGTAGTTCTCCATCACAGCAATCAGCGTGCGGCCGATGGCGAGGCCGGAGCCGTTGAGGGTGTGGACGAGTTCCGGCTTGTTGGTTTCCGGGTTGCGCACGCGGGCTTGCATGCGACGTGCCTGGAAGTCGGTGCAGTTGGAGCAGCTGGAGATTTCGCGGTAGGTGTTCTGGCTGGGCAACCACACTTCCAAGTCATACGTCTTGGCAGCGCTGAAGCCCATGTCGCCGGTGCACAGCATCACTTTGCGATAGGGCAAGCCGAGCTTTTGCAGCACGGTTTCGGCGTGGCCAACCATTTCTTCCAACTGCGCGAAGGAATCCTCGGCGCGCGCGATCTGCACCATTTCCACTTTTTCGAACTGGTGCTGGCGGATCATGCCGCGCACGTCACGGCCGTAGCTGCCAGCTTCGGCGCGGAAGCACGGTGTATGCGCGGTGAGGCGCAGCGGCAGTGCATCGGCGTCTTGAATGGTGTCGCGCACCAGGTTGGTGAGTGACACTTCCGCGGTGGGAATCAGGTAGCGCTTGGTCTCGCCTACTTGCGTGGCGAACAGGTCTTCTTCGAACTTGGGCAACTGACCGGTGCCCTGCATGGTGTCGGCGTTCACCAGCAGCGGTACGTTGCATTCCAGGTAGCCGTGTTCGCGCGTGTGCAGGTCGAGCATGAATTGCGCGAGTGCGCGATGCAGTTGCGCGAGTTGGCCGCGCATCACCGTGAAGCGNGCGCCGGAAAGTTTGGCGCCGGCTTCGCCATCCAGCCAGCCGTGACGTTCGCCGAGATCGACGTGATCTTTCACCGCGAAATCGAAACTGCGCGGCGTGCCCCAGCGGGTGATTTCCTTGTTGTGGTTTTCGTCGCTGCCCAGCGGCACGGATTCGTGCGGAATGTTGGGAATGCCCAGCGCGATGTCGGCCAGCTTGGCTTGTACTTCGGCCAGGGCATGTTCGTTGGCTTTGAGTTTGTCGCCGATGCCGGCAACTTCGGCCATCAGCGACGCGACGTCCTCGCCTTTGGCCTTGGCCTGGCCGATGGCCTTGGAGCGCGTGTTGCGCAGGTTTTGCAGTTCCTGCGTTTCGGTGGAGAGCTGCTTGCGTTGGCTTTCCAGCGCCTCCACGGCGAACGCGTCGAGCGTGTAGCCTCGGGTTTCCTTCAGGCGCTCGGCGGTTTCGGCCAGGCGCGTACGCAGCAGTGCGGGGTCCAACATGTTGGGATCCGAAAGTGGGGCAAGAACGCGGGATTATCGCTGTCGGGCCGCCGCGGTCGCAACGCGGCTCTTACCTGCGGCTGGATTAGCGCCATGGCACTCACTTAAGCGTAATCCCGATGCGTGCTGTGATGCTCCCTCCCCCTGCGAAGGCCGGGCCGGTCCGGGGCGGGGTTGCATGGGCTTGCGGCACAGTTTGAATTCAACGCGAGATTTGCTTCACCCCACCCCAACCCTCCCCTACTGCACGTAGGGGAGGGAGCAGATAGCGGCAGCCTGAAGCCATAACGCTTGAGTTGGTGCCATTGCCTCAGGCGGGCTTGCGCTCCCCACGCCCGATCCACCAGGCCATAACGGCGCCGGCCAGCAACCAACCGATCAGTTGCGTGAGTAGTGCCGCCCAGGTCAGCGCTCCGGGAAAGCGGTACCAGTTCCAATAGGGCACCAACATGGTGAGCCAGGCGAACACGGCTGCCGCGGCAGCTATCGCCATGCGCTTGCCGAAACTTAAGGCAGCCAGGCCCATCACGAAGGCCAGCATCAATGAGGCCAAAGTGTCGGAGGCCCATTGGCGCGGAAGTTGGCGATGCATGTCGGTCATATCGTCGCCTTGCGGCAGGTAGACCACCCATGCGTAGGGCGAGGTGGCGGATTTCTTTGCGTAGGCCTCGCGGGCAACCGGGTCATTCCAGCGCTTGGGGTCGAAGCTGGGCAGGATGTAGACGCCGGGTGTGGTGCCGAGGCCTTCGTGCAGGGTGCTTAGCACGATGTCTTCGTTGGCGGGTTGGTAGATGCCCGGGTTGCCCAGGCCCAGGAACATGTGGGCAATGGCGCCCCAGATGAACATCACGATGCCGCCAAGGATGGCTGCGATAAGTATGCGCATGGTGGTGCCCTCCCCTTTGAGGATGGTGAGGGAAATCTAGGCTGTGTTTGAGGGGAGTGCAAATGGCTCGGGAGCCTCCGTCCATGGTGATGGCGGGCACTGCCTCATCGTCATTCCGGCGAAGGCCGGAATCCAGTCTAAATACGTCGCGCGAAGCNCTCCTAACTTTTTATGTTGAGTGCTTCGCACCGCATGTTNGCACTGGATTCCGGCCTTCGCCGGAATGACCCTGAGGTAGTNATAAACATTGTCGCGAGGTTGCTCCATTGCCATGCATANACCGCGATGCTGGNGTTCGCACCCCAACCTACCCAGGTTATTTCTTGCGTGCTTGTTTACGCGCCTCGCGTAAGGCAAGCAGTTTTTCGCGCAGCTTCAATTCCAAGCCACGCTCGACGGGTTCGTAGAACTCGATACCTTCCAATGCATCGGGCAAACATTGCTGATCGAGTGCGATACCGCCTTCTGCATCGTGGTCGTATTGGTAACCTTTGCCGTAACCGAGGCCTTTCATCAAACGCGTCGGTGCATTGCGTAGATGCATGGGCACTTCCAGCGTGCCGGTTTGGCCGACTATTTCGCGTGCTTTGTTGTAGGCCATGTACGCAGCGTTGCTCTTGGGAGCGATGGCTAGCCAGATGGCGAGTTGCGCCAAGCCGAGTTCGCCTTCGGGGCTGCCGAGGCGTTCGTAGGTGTCCCANGCATCCAGTGCCATGCGCCATGCGCGCGGTTCGGCCAGGCCGACGTCTTCCACGGCCATGCGTGTCATGCGGCGCGCNAGGTAAAGCGGATCGCAGCCGCCATCGAGCATGCGTGTCAGCCAGTACACCGCAGCATCNGGGTCGGAGGAGCGCACGGATTTATGCAGGGCGGAGATCTGGTCGTAGAACTGTTCGCCGCCTTTGTCGAAGCGGCGCGTGCGATCGGCCAGCACTTGTTCGAGTGTGGTTTCGTCGATCACGTGGCCGTCGGCCAGTTCCGCGGCAATTTCCAGCAGTGTGAGTGCGCGGCGCACGTCGCCGTCGGCAGCTTGGGCGATCAGGCGCAAGGCGGAGTCGGCTACTTCGAGTTGCTGTGCACCCAGGCCGCGTTCGGCATCGGCAAGCGCACGTTGCAAGGCGGCCACGATGTCGTCCACCGATATCGCATCGAGCACATGCACGCGGCAGCGTGACAGCAACGCGGAGTTCAATTCGAACGACGGGTTTTCCGTGGTGGCGCCGACGAAGATGATCACGCCGCGTTCGATGTGCGGCAGGAACGCATCCTGCTGCGCTTTGTTGAAGCGGTGCACTTCGTCGACGAACAGCACCGTGCGTCGGCCCTGCCCGAAATTGACTTCGGCTTCCGCGAGCGCCTTGCGCACTTCCGGCAGTCCGGACAGCACGGCGGAGATGGCGCGGAAGTCCGCATCGGCATAGCGCGCGACCAGCAGCGCCAGCGTGGTCTTGCCGCAACCTGGCGGCCCCCAGAGCACCATCGAATGCACGCGGCCGGCTTCCAGTGCGCGCCGCAGCGCCTTGCCCGGCGCAAGCAGGCGTTGTTGGCCGACGATTTCGTCGAGGGTGCGCGGGCGCATGCGTTCGGCCAGGGGCTTGAGTTCCTCCGCGTCGCTGCCGAACAGTTGCGGGGTGTGTACGTCGCGTCGTTCCATCGGACGATGATAGGGCATCCGGTGCCTTGCCCTGCCCCGGCACGCCTCTTGCTGGATGAAAAGCGCGCCGTTTATTATCTAAAAATCATTTATTGCACTCATCGTACATAGCTTAGATTTAGCTTAATTCGGCTAATTCACCGGGCTTTTTATTACACGCACAATGCGAAGCTTAGGTCAGCCTTAGCGCATTTTCTTTCGCATTATCAAATGCGTCAATTTAATGTAATTGTTACTGAAATGTCATAGACGCTCTTTACGGTGTCGGCCTTTCTTCACCCCGCCGATACCGGAAAAAACAATGACGTCACCGACACTTGCGCTACACCGCCGTTCGTCGATCTATCTGGCCCTGGGCCTTGCATTGGGCATTGCCGTACCCGTCCACGCGCAGGATGCCGCCCATAACGGTAATGCAGCGGTAAGCGGCCCGAGTGCGGTTGATAATACGGACGACAATAATTCATCGAAAAACGCCAAGACCCTGGCCGGCATGCAAGTGACGGCTAATACGGCGGTGAGTTCCATTGCGCCGACGCAAGGCTCGACCGTTGCTACACAGCCGCAGTCGATCATCGGCAGCACGTACATCCAGGAAAACATTCCGCCCACCGGCGATTACACCGACGTTGCCGCGATCGCACCGAGCGTGTACTCCGTGGCACCGAATGGCGCCGGCTTGATGGAAGCGTCGGTGGTTTCCATTCGCGGCTTCCAGGACGGTCAGTACAACGTGACGTTCGATGGCATTCCGTGGACGGACTCGAACGATTTCACACACCACTCCACTTCGTATTTCACCAATCAGGAAACCGGCAGCGTGGTGGTCGATCGCGGCCCGGGTACGGCCGGCACGATCGGCAATGCCACGTTCGGCGGCACGATTGGGGTGGAGACGATCAATCCGAAAGATCAGTTCAACATCAACCCGTACATCAGCTTTGGCAGCTGGGATACCGCCGTGGAAGGCGCGCGCATCGATACGGGTCGCTTCACCAGCAGCGGCACTACCGCTGTGATCAACCTGCAGAACGGCGAGTCGGATGGTTACCTCACCTATGCCGGCCAGCGCCGCCAGAGCGTGTTCGCCAAGGTGGTGCAGCCACTGGGCGAAAACACCACGCTGACTTTCGCCGGCTTGTGGAACAACCTCACCCAATACGTGCCGTTTGGCGCTACCAAGGCGCAGATTGCGCAATACGGCGTCAATTACGCGCTGAATAACGACCCGACCAGCCAGGCTTACTACCGTTACAACAAGGACGACATCAACACCTACATGGGTTACGTCGGCCTGCATTCGGAATTCGATGGCTGGACGATCGACAACAAGGTCTACACCTACGCCTATAACCATTTCGGTTTCAACGGTGAAGACCCGAATGGCGAAACGCCGAACGGCACCGCCTATGGCCCCGACAATGTGCCGGGCCAGCACATGCGCAACTGGTATCGCTCCTGGGGCGATACGTTCCGCATCGGCAAGCAACTGGGCCCGGGCGAATTGCGTGCAGGTATCTGGTACGACAATCAGGACAACCTGCGCTGGCTGTATGAGTTCGACGATACGTTGAACCTGCCCAACTCCAGCGATGGTTCGTTGATCGGTGCGGCCGATCGCATCATGCGCGATTCGCTGCGCACCCTTCAGCCGTACGTGGAATATCAGTGGAACATCACCGACAACGCCTGGCTGGTTGGCGGCGCGAAGTACGACGATTTCAAGCGCACCATCAACGCCACGGTCAATCAGAAGACCGGTACGCCGCTGAACTATTCCAAGCAATGGACCACCACCTTGCCGTCGTTGGCGCTGCATTATCAGTTCACGCAGAACTGGACCGCTTATGCGCAGTGGGCCAAAGGCTTCCTGGCGCCGAACCTCAACCTGTTCTACGTGCCCAACCCGGCGGTTTCCGATGGCGCACTGCAGCCGGAAAAGACCACCAATATCCAGCTCGGCACCACCTGGAGCAGCGATCGCCTGACGCTGTCGGGTGATATCTACAAGATCAACTTCAACAACTTCGTGCAAAGCCACAAGGTTGGCGGCATTACGGAGTTCTACAACGGCGGCGGCGTGCACTACAAAGGCGTCGAACTGGAAGGCACCTACATGCTGGGCGGCGGCTTCAGCGTTTACGCCAACGGCTCGCTCAACCGCGCCATCCAGACCACAGACAACCAGTGGAATGCGAATACGCCGCACAAGACCGCTGCGTTGGGCTTTATTTACAACAAGGGTCCTATCTACGCGTCGCTGATGGACAAATTCGTCGGCAAGACCTACTACACGGCCAATGCGGAGAACGACACCCCGATCGGCGGCTATGCAGTGACCAACTTTGCCGCCAGCTACACGTTTGATCCACACATTACCGATGTGAAGGACTTTAAGATCGGGGTGCAGATCAACAACCTGTTCAACAACACGACCGTCAATGCCCTGGCTGGCACGACCGGTGCAGATGGCACACCGCTGTTCTTCACCATTCCGGCCCGCAACTTCAACTTCACTGTTTCGGCTGACCTGTTCTGATGAAACGTTTCGCACTGCTGTTGTCTTTGCTTCTGATCGGCCAGCCCGCACTGGCCGACGGCGATGGTGGGCACGTTGCCATCGTCGAAGTGTCGAACCTGTTGCCGCCTCCGCCGGCAGCAGGTTCGATGGCGGCCCGGCACGATCTGGATGTCGTGCTGGCCGCGCAAGCTTCGCGCACACCGCAGGACATGGCAGCAGCCAAGGCGGACACGGAGCGTTCCGTGTTCCGCTTTGCTGATGCGCTAGGTGGTTCCGTGCAGGCTTCCACGTTGCCGAAGACCGAGGCTTTTTTTGAACGGGTTGCCGAGCTGGATAAAGCTTCGGCCAAGGACGCGAAAATGTATTGGAAAAGGCCGCGTCCCGCAGTGATTTCCGATCAGGTGCATCCGTTGTCGAAAGAAAAACCGGATGACTGGAGCTATCCCAGCGGGCACGCCACGTTTGGTTACACGGTGGCGGTATTGCTGTCGAACATGGTGCCGGAGAAGCGTACGGCGATCTTTGCGCGGGCGGATCTCTACGCACAGCATCGCGTGGTGATGGGTGCGCATTTTCCTAGCGATCTGGAAGCGGGGAAGCTTGCGGGTGCAGTGATTGCTGCGCAAGTGCTTCGTGATCCGCAGTGGCAAGCGGATTACGGCGCTGCGCGTGATGAGTTGAGGAAGGCGTTGGGGTTATCGGCGACACCTGGTGCGAAGTTGGTGGTGGCTGCACCCGCGCAATAAATACCGCAGATCAGGGTTTGCACCCAACCTACCTACTTGCGATAAAGCTGTTTTTTTTCTCAGCGTCATTCCGGCGAAGGCCGGAATGACGCTGAGGTAANAGCAAAACATTGGTGAGAACTACCCGAAATACGGGTTATCCCCGGATCAAGTCTGGAGTACCCGAATCTACGCTGTGGGCCGCTGCATGGAGAAGTGGCGGTATACCGCGTAACCCAAGCCCACCAGGCCGGTGAGCGTTGCAGGTATGAGCAGCACGTGCTCCTGCATATGCGCGAAGCCCAAAGCGCCCAACGTTGCGCCGAGAATGAAGTTGCCGGCCACCAATAAGCAGACATGGATACGCAACATATCCACTTTCAAGCCACGCAAACGCTGACCCAAGTACAAACCAAGGTCGGTGAAGATGCCGGACAGGTGCGTGGTGCGCAGCGTGGCGCCGCTATACGTGCTCACCATCGCGTTCTGCAAACCGCAGGCAGCCGAAGCCAGGTACAAACCAAGATCGTTCTGAGCGTGGATCAGCGGCATGGCAGCGAACAGCAGCACCGATTCAATCATCAGCACTACGCCATAACGGCGACCGAGTTGCAGCGTACGCTGCTCCACAATGAAACCGCTGACCATCGCACCCGTCACGAACGACGCGATGGTGATCGCCCAATGCAGGGCCTCCGATGTATCGCCATGCGCTATCGAAATACCGAGCACCGTGCTGGTGCCGGTGAGGTGCGTCACCGGTTGATGGCGGAAGCAGAGATAACCGACTACGTTGATGCACCCGGCGGCCAGCGAAAGCAGGCCGCCGCCGATCCACGCCCAGCGCGGCAGTTGGCGAATCATGTTGTGCGCGTCAGTTCTTCAGCGGCTGCGTGGTGAGTTCCGGCAGATCACCGATCACGTCTGCGCCTTTGGGCGGCGTGAAGTTGAAATCCTGGGGCGGGATTTCCGGATTGCGCTTCCAGTTGGAGAAACGAATGTCGGTGGTGGCGCCGAGCTGATCCTTGAACTGCATGCGTGCCAAGCCGTTCGCATCGAAGCCGAGGTCGGCATAGCTGAATTGCGGATCTTTGCCATTGGAGGTAAGGCGCAGCCATACCAGGCCGTCGTGCTCACCCTGCTCGGTAACGTGGAATGACTTGTCCAGCTGCGAGAGATCGGTCAGCACGGTCAGCGGGCTGTGCGATTCTTCGGTGTCCTGACGGCGTACGGTGACCTGTTCCAGATCCGGGTCGTACAACCACACGCGGCTGCCGTCGGCGACGATGGTTTGCTTGTACGGCGCCATGGTGTCCCAGCGGAACTGGTGCGGCGCTTCCAGTACCAACGTGCCGTTGCTGGTTTTGCTGGTTTTGCCGTTGGGGTCGGTGAGGGTCTGGCTGAAGTTGCCGGAGAGGGCGTGCAGGCCTTGGGCAAAGGTGTTGAGACGCGTGCGGGCGGGGCCCGTTGCGGCTTGGGCCAAGGTGCTTACGAGCAAGACAAGTGAGGCGAGGAAAGCGGCGAAGCGTAGGCGTTTCATGGATTCCCGTTCCTGATGTATCTGACGTCGCGAGTGTGTAGCGGAGAGGCTTAATGCAGGTGTGATGAAGCGGTGTGCGGGAAGCATCTCCCTCCCCGGCTTGGCATGGAAGGGTTGGAGTGGGGTTGTTTGAGCTTGCGGCAATGTTTGAATTCACCGCGAGACTGCTTCACCCCACCCTAGCCCTCCCCTGCTACACGTAGGGGAGGGAACGGATTCTGGCGAGCTTGGGCTCAATGCTTCGGTGGCGGCGGCGCCAGCACTTCGCGGTTGCCGTTATGCAGCGGCGCGCTCACCACGCCATCCTGTTCCATCTGCTCGATCAAACGCGCCGCGCGGTTGTAGCCAATGCGCAGATGACGCTGCACGCCGGAGATCGATGCGCGGCGCGTTTCGGTGACGATGCGCACGGCCTTGTCGTAAAGCTGCGCTTCGGCATCGCCGCCTTCTTCGCCGTCCTGCGGCAGGCCGGATTCGTTGATGAACTTGCCGTCGCTGGTGGCTTGCACTTCTTCCAGCACGCCCTCGATGTATTGCGGCGCGCCCTGGGCCCTCAGCCAGTTCACTACGTTGTGCACTTCATGGTCGTCGACGAAGGCGCCGTGCACACGATCCGGTGTAGCGGTACCCGGCGGCAGGTAGAGCATGTCGCCATGGCCGAGCAGGGTCTCGGCGCCCGATTGATCAAGAATCGTGCGCGAGTCGATCTTGCTGGACACCTGGAACGCGATACGCGTCGGGATGTTTGCCTTGATCAAGCCGGTGATCACGTCCACCGACGGACGTTGCGTAGCCAGGATCAAGTGCACGCCCGCAGCACGCGCCTTCTGCGCCAGGCGCGCGATAAGTTCTTCCACCTTCTTGCCGACGATCATCATCATGTCGGCGAATTCGTCGATGATCACGACGATGTACGGCAGCGGTTCCAGCGGCTCGGCCACCTGGTTGGGCATGTCCGGGTTGGGGCGGAACAACGGGTCCAACAACGGTTGGCCGGCGTTCTCGGCGTCCTTCACCTTCTTGTTGAAGCCGGCGAGGTTGCGCACGCCCACCGCGGCCATCAGCTTGTAGCGACGTTCCATCTCGGCCACGCACCAGCGCAGCGCGTTGGCGGCTTCCTTCATGTCCGTCACGACCGGCGCCAGCAGATGCGGAATGCCCTCATACACCGACAGTTCCAGCATCTTCGGGTCGATCATGATCATGCGCACGTCTTTGGCGCTGGCCTTGTACAAGAGGCTCAGCACCATCGCATTGACCGCGACGGACTTACCCGAACCGGTGGTACCGGCAACGAGCAGGTGCGGCATCTTGGCCAGATCGGCCACCATCGCGCGGCCGCCGATGTCCTTGCCGAGCGCCAGCGTCAGCGGCGATTTCTGCTGATCGTATTTGTCGGAGCGCAGGATTTCGGAGAGATAGACGATCTGTTTCTTGGCGTTCGGAATTTCCAGGCCGATCACGTTCTTGCCCGGAATCACATCGACCACGCGCACGCTGACCACGGACAGGCCGCGCGCGATGTCCTTGTCCAGGCTCGACACCTGGCTACCGCGCACGCCGGCTGCGGGCTCCAGCTCGAAACGCGTGATGACCGGGCCGGGATACACGCCCACCACCTTGGCTTCGATCTTGAAATCTTTCAGCTTCAGCTCGACCTGNCGCGACANCACTTCCAGCGTTTCTTCGGAATAGCCAGGGCCTTGCTCCGGCGCCTCGTCCAGCAGCGACAGCGGCGGCAGCTCGCCCGGCTGCGCAGCGCCAACGAACAGTGGAATCTGCGTTTCCACGCGGGCGCGTTCGCTCTTCACCACCGGTGCGGCAGGTGCCTCGATGCGTACGGGTTCGCGTTTGGCCTGCTTGATCGCTTCGGTCTTCTTCACTACTTCGCGCTCGACGCGCGCCTGATGCGCAGCGATGACTTCCGGCGCCTGGCGCAGCTTGCCGCCGAACCAGCCGGCGAGTTTCAGCACAGCCTGCCCGATCAAGTCCATCAGCTTGAACCAGGAAAGCCCGGTGGCGAAGGTGATCGCGACCAGGAAGATCGCCAACAGGAACAAGGGCGCACCCTTGTCGCCGAATGCGCCGAGCAGAGCATGGCCCACCCCGCGCCCGATCACGCCACCCGGCCCTTCCGGAGCCATCGTGCTGTCGCGGAAGATGATCCAGCACAGCCCCGGCGCAGTGACGAAGAAGAACACCGAGCCGATCAGGCGTAACGAAGGCTCCCACGGCTGCACATTGCGCACGCCATGGTTGCGCAGCACCTGCACGCCAAGGAACAGCAGCAACAAGGGGAAGCAATACGCCACGCTGCCAAACAAATAGCGCAGCAAGTCCGCGAAATAAGCGCCAACGGTGCCGCCGAGGTTATGCACGTGGCCGCTGGTATCGGCATGCGACCAGCCCGGATCGGCCGGGTCGTAACTGAGCAGGCAAACCAGCAGATACAACGCCAATGGCAGGAGCAACAGCGCGCCAGCTTCACGCAGGCGGCGCTTCACTTCCTCGCTCAGGCCGGTCTTTTCCTTTGCTTTTCGTACATTTGCGCTGCGCGCCGCCACCGGGGTGTATTTCCTTTAATTATGTAGAGATATGCGCGACGCAGTGTAACAAGGGGCGCCGGCCCTATAGCGAGAGCGCCGTTGACAGCGTTCACAGGTCAGGTTCAGAAACCGCGCCCGCAAGTCAACCTTGAATAGGCTTTGCGACTTCCCCATCCTTGCGGACTCCCCGGAGCGCCTGTGAAGGCGTTTCCGCAATCAAGAACCGTTCTGACAAATTGCCAGCAAACCCTTAAGGATTATAGCAATGACCACCCCCAAACATAGCCGCCTGCTGATCCTCGGCTCCGGTCCCGCTGGCTACACCGCTGCGGTGTACGCGGCACGCGCGAACCTCAAGCCGACCATGATCACCGGCTTGCAACAGGGTGGACAGTTGATGACCACGACTGAGGTCGACAATTGGCCCGGCGACGTGAAGGGCGTGCAAGGTCCCGAACTGATGCAGCGCATGGCCGAACATGCCGAGCGCTTCGAGACGCAGATGGTGTTCGACCACATTCACACCGTCGACCTCAAGCAGCGCCCATTGCGCCTGAAGGGTGATTCNGGCGAATACACCTGCGATGCACTGATCATCGCCACCGGCGCCACCGCCAAGTACCTCGGCATCGCCAGCGAGGAGCACTACAAGGGCAAAGGCGTTTCGGCCTGCGCCACCTGCGACGGCTTCTTCTTCCGCGACCAGGACGTCGTGGTGGTCGGCGGCGGCAATACCGCCGTGGAGGAAGCGCTGTACCTGGCCAACATCGGCCGCAAGGTGTACCTGGTGCATCGCCGCGACAAGCTGCGCGCCGAGAAGATCATGCAGGACAAGCTGTTCGAGAAAGCCGCCGCCGGCAAGATCGAACTGGTGTGGAACCACACCATCGACGAAGTGCTGGGCGACAACACCGGTGTGACCGGCGTGCGCGTGAAAGACATCAACAGCGGTGCTACGCGCAATATCGAAGCTACCGGCTTCTTCGTGGCGATCGGTCATACGCCGAACACCGGGATCTTCGAAGGCCAGCTCGATATGCATGATGGCTACATCAAGATTCGCAGCGGCCTGGAAGGCATGGCGACGATGACGTCGGTGCCTGGCGTGTTTGCGGCCGGCGACGTGGCGGATCATGTGTATCGCCAGGCGGTGACATCGGCTGGCTTCGGTTGTATGGCGGCGCTGGATGCGGAGCGGTGGCTGGATCAGAACGTGAAGGCTTGAGCTTTTGCTCCCTCCCCTACGTGCAGGAGAGGGCTGGGATGGGGTTATTCCGGGCTTGCCGCAATGATCGAGTTCAACGCGAGATTGCTTCACCTCACCCTCCCCTACTACACGTAGGGGAGGGAGCCGGATTTCGGATGATTGAAACTTGGCGATGAGCAGGCAGAGTGAACATAGATGATCGAAGCCCGCTTCCACGACAGCATCGACGATATCCCCGCCTCCGCCTGGGACGCATTACGCCCCGACGACAATCCCTTCGTGTCACACGCATTCCTCGCCGGCCTCGAACGTACCGGCTGCATCCGCGAGGATTGGGGCTGGCAAGCGCACCATCTCGGGCTCTATCGCAAAGGCACGCTGGTCGCCGCCGCGCCCCTCTATCTAAAAGGCAATTCCCACGGCGAGTTCGTGTTCGACTGGAGCTGGGCCAGCGCGTGGGAGCAAGCGGGGGGCCAGTACTATCCCAAGTTGCTCAATGCCGTGCCCTACTCGCCCGTTACCGGACCGCGCCTGCTTGTCGGTAACGATCCTGAGCTGGGCGAATTACTGGTGGAAGCGATGCAGCAGCAGGCGCAGCGGCTGCAACTTTCGTCCGTGCACGCGAACTTTCTTGCCGACGAAGATCTGCCCGCATTCGGAGCCCAATGGATGGCGCGCAGCGACGTGCAGTTCCATTGGCACAATCAGGGCTACGCCGATTTCGAGGCGTTTCTCGCCGTACTCAATCACAAGAAACGCAAAAACATCCGGCACGAGCGCAAGCATGTGGCCGAATACGGATTGCGCATCGGCATGGTGGGCGGTGCGGAACTGAGCATGCGCGAATGGCGGCGGGCGCACGCTCTCTACGCTTCCACGTTCGATGCCAAAGGCAATCACGCTGCACTTACCGAAGCGTTCTTCCAATATTTGCGCAAAGAATTGGGCAACGCCGTGCAGCTCGCACTGGCGTGGCAAGGCGAAGACATCATTGCCATGGCGTTGATGTTGCGCAGCGCCACCACCTTGTATGGCCGTTACTGGGGCGCAAGTGTGGATGTGCCGAACCTGCATTTCGAGCTCTGCTATTACCAGGGTATCGAATACGCCATCAAGCAAGGCTTGCAGCGCTTTGAACCGGGTGCGCAGGGTGAACACAAATTGGCGCGCGGCTTTTTGCCGGCACGCACGCATTCACGCCATTACCTGCTGCATGAGGGCTTTCGCAGCGCCGTGCGTCGCGCGCTTGCACACGAGCGCGCGAGCATGGACGCTTATGCCGAGGAACTACTCGACCATAATCCCTATTCCCGACCATGATCCGCCTGCACCGGCTCGACGATAACCTTCCGGATCGTTTCCCCGATCCGCGACATGCACTCGTCGAACCGAATGGTTTGCTGGCTTTTGGCGGCGATCTTTCGCCCCAGCGACTGCTGACGGCGTATGCGAACGGGATCTTTCCATGGTTCAACGAAGGCGAGCCGATCTTGTGGTGGTCGCCTGATCCGCGCTGCGTGTTTCTCACCGACGATCTGCGCCCGAATCGCAGCTTGCACCGAACGCTGAAAAGCAAAGACTGGCAGGTCAGCGTGGACCGGGCATTTCGGCAAGTCATGNAAGCTTGTGCCATGCCACGGCCCAATCAGTTCGGTACGTGGATCAGTCCGGCCATGATCGAGGCTTACGGCGCGCTGCACGACATGGGTTNTGCCCATAGCGTGGAAGTGTGGGAGCAGGATCGACTGGTGGGCGGCATCTATGGCGTATCCATCGGCCGACTGTTTTGCGGGGAGTCGATGTTCAGCGCGGAGAGCGGTGGATCGAAGCTTGCGCTGTGTGCGCTCGCTGCGCTGCTGCGTGATTGGGGATGCCCGTTGATCGATGCACAGGTGAGCAATCCGCATTTGTTGGGGCTGGGTGCGGTGGAAATACCACGCAAGGTGTTTCTGCAGCAGGTTTCAGTGCTTGTTGCTGCACCGCTAGAAGCAGAATGTTGGAAGAACGTTCCGATTGTCTCGGCGCCATGCATTTTGAAAGACGGCTGCATCAAACCGTAACCTCATGTTGTACATGATGGTCACGAGTTCATGGCAAGCCCTTTCAACTCTGTGTAGTTATCGAGGAACAACTGCACCAGATGCGGATCAAGCTGCCCACCGGCAGCCTCACGCAAATAATGCAGCACGTCCGTCTCCGGCCATGCGGGCTTGTACACACGCGGAAAGCTCAACGCATCCCATACGTCCACCACGCTGAAGATGCGCGCCGCGACGGGAATCGCCTCGCCTTTCAATCCTTGCGGATAACCGGTGCCGTCCCAACGCTCGTGATGGCTGTACGGAATGGCGCTGGCGCCGTGTAGAAAATCGATCCGCTGCAGCATGTCGTAACCCAGGCGTGGATGCGTGCGCATCAGCAGCATTTCATCCTCGTCCAGCTTGCCGGGTTTGATCAGGATCGAATCCGGTAAAGCGAGTTTGCCGATGTCGTGCAGTAACGCGCCGAATTTCACGTCGCGCAAGGCATCACCTTCCAACCCGGTCATTCGTGCCAGACCTAACGCCATGCGTACCACGCGCTCGGAATGATCGCTGGTTTCCTTGTGCCGAATGTCCATGGCGCCCACCAGCACGCGCAACGCTTGCTCGTGGCTGGCGAGCAATCGCTGGTTTGCCTCGGCCATGTGATGCACGGTGCGGCCGATCAACCAGTACAACAGCAAGCCAGTGCCCAGGACGAACAGCCAGCCCTTCAAGATCTGATAGAAAACGATGCGGCGCGGGTCGTGCACCAGACTGCCCAACAGGTGTCCGGAAACCCATATGTATATCGCGGAGATCAGCACATACGTGCCGGCCATACGCAGCTGCGGGCTGAGTCTTTTCACGGTCAACGCATGCCCGGCACGCAACCCTCGCACGCGAAGATCGGTTGACACGCACATGCATGCCGCATGCAACGCCCTGTCATCGGATGGGCGCAAACGCTGTCACGAATTGATACCAAGGCCACGACCTTGCTTCCCCCTGTGGCGCCATCGAACCGGCATTCTGCCATCCACGGAGTGAAACATGGTGTGCGAGTTTGCGCAATTCATCGCATGCAGTCTTCGCAGGCCGGGTTAGCGCAGCGTAACCCAACGATCCTCGCGGAATTTGTTGGCGCTAACCCAACCTACGATCGCCGTAGTGCAGCTTGTAGCAGACGGCGTTGCAAGCGGTCGCTCAGTTTGGTCGCTGCGGACAATCCCATCCGCTCCAGCGCGGCGGTTTCTTCCACAGTGGCTTCGCCCGGCTTCCATANTGCCTTGAACAATTGCCACCNGCCCTTCCAAGTGGCACTGGACGATTGCAGCCATTCCAATGCAGGCAATAAGCGCTGCTCCACCTCGGTGAAGTCGCTGCCAAACGGAAACTTGGGCAGCAATCCTTTGCGCATTGGTTTGGCCAATGCTTCATGCAAAAGGTCAGGGGAATGCTTGCGCCAGGCTTCCGGAACCTTGAAATCCGCCGCAAGCTTGCCGTGCGACTTGGCCTCCGCGGCCAATGCATCAATGAATCGGGCATCGCTGATCGCCAGCATCGCTTCGACGCATTCGCTGTCGCTCTTGCCGCGCAGATCGGCCACGCCGTACTCGCTCACTACGATGTCTCGCAAATGGCGAGGAATGGTGATCTGCCCGTACTGCCANCGGATATTCGTCTCCACGCCGTTCTTGCCTTGGCGGGTCGCACGCTGCAGCAGCACGGATCGCCCTTCCGGCAATTCGTGCGCCATCGCAACGAAGTTGTACTGCCCACCCACGCCACTGACCACGTGCCCGTCTTCCAACGTGTCGGAAACGGCAGCGCCGAGCAGCGTCGACATCATGCAGGTGTTGAAGAAACGCGCACCACGACGCTGCAATGTGGCCAAAGCCTGGTGATCGCCATAAAGCTGATTGACGTTGGAAACGGGGCACATGTCGATCGCATCCGGATCGCTGCCTGCCGTAGTTTCCAGCCAATCGTAAAGTTCGCGCGAACCAAGAAAAAAGGCCCCGCGCAGATAATGCCCTCCAGGTACATCGTCCGGCAGACGCCCCGCTGCCGCAGCGCGTTCCAACGCCAGATTGTCCCAACTGCGGCGTTTGAGAATGCCGACCTTGGCCAGGTGCATCAGGCCATCCATGACCATTTCGCTGCAGCCGTACAAGCCAGCCTTGAAGCTGCCCAGGCCGCCGATGCGCCCGCCGAGTGTGTGCGTTGCGCCACGCGGATCGAGTGCGACCAAGGTCTTGCGCCACGCGACGTTGTCCTGATGCCGCAACAACAAACCTTTGACCAGCGCGTCGGACAAGGCGCCGATGCCAATCTGCAGGCAGCCGCCGTCTTTCACCAATGCACTGGCGTGCAAGCCCAGCGCGTATTCGACGGTATCCACCGGCAATCTGGGCACCGCGAACAATGGCGGCGATAGAGCCGGGGCAAGTTCGACGTCGAAGAAATCCTGCGGCACTTCGGCATCGCCCGCTATATACGGTAAAGCCGGGTGTACCACCGCCACGCATAACGGGCGCGCCTTGCCGGCGGCTTTGACGCGATCGAGAAAATCCAGCGTGAGATCCGGATTGCACGACAGGCTGTAACGCACGCCGGCAGGTGTTTCGCGGCGCGAGACCAACTGCACTAACAAGTTGATGTCCTGCACCACCAGATCGCGCGCCACATGCGTGTAGTTCTGGCTGATGTAGTTGCGCTGGGCGCTGGCCGAATGCAACAAGGCACCCGATTGNANGTAGAACTCATGCACCGCCACGTTCGGCGGTAGCTTGCCCTGGATCTGATCTAGCGCGTACTGCGGGTCGACGTAGTCGACGCCGAAATGCCGTTCCACGAACGGATTGAGGAAACGCGCTTCCAGGCTGCTCTTCGGCCGTGGCCGGGTGAGCGACAAGGCGGTGTACAACGTCATCGAGCGCCAGGTGTCGGCCTGCATCAAGCCGTATAGCGCGTTGAGCAATCCGTGCGGCTTGCCGAGGCCCAGGGGCGCCGCCACACGCAGGTCGGCTCCCAGCCGCTCGACGATTAGCTGCGCACAGGCATCGGTGTCCGTAAAACGCTGCTCTGGCAACATGGGCTGATCATGCCAGAAAGCGGGGAACGGGGAAGTGCGTAGATTGGGTTGGCGCAGCGTAACCCGATGGGTTTTACCAAACGCGACGGACGTGTTGAGTTACGCTGCGCCAACCCAACCTACGCGCTAACCGTATGGTCGAACCGCCCCCTTCTCGCCAACTCGCCGAACAAGCATTGAGCCGCGCCGCCGGTGCGCCGTTGCTGAGCGGCAACCAAGTCGATCTGCTGATCGACGCGCGACAGCATTTCGATGCATGGCTTGCTGCGATCCGCGCAGCGCAGCACCGCGTGTTGCTGGAGAACTACATCATTCGCGACGACGAAGTGGGCCGCGCCTTCCGCGATGCCTTGGTCGAACGCGCGCGCAGCGGTGTGCAGGTGGCCGTGATCGCCGACTGGCTGGGCTGTCTGGGCCAGTCCGGTTCCGCATTCTGGAACCCGCTGCGAGAAGCCGGCGGCGAAGTGCGCGTGTTCAATCCGCCCCAGTTGGGCCAGGCCTTGGGTTGGTTGAGTCGTGACCATCGCAAGCAACTGGTGGTGGATGGGCGTCAGGGTTTTCTTTCCGGCGTATGCATCAGCGCAAAGTGGCTGGGCGATCCCACGCGCAAGGTGCCGCCATGGCGCGATACCGGACTGGCCCTGCGCGGGCCTGCGGTGCTGCAACTGGAAGCCGCTTTTGCCGACAGTTGGATCGCCGCGGGTGGCGCGCATCCAATCTACGCACCCGTGCCGGAGAACGTGGATGCGGGCCATGTGTCTTTGCGCGTGATCGCCACGCAACCGGCCACGGCCGGCATGTATCGACTCGATCAGATGATCGCCGCGATGGCGCGGCAAAGCTTGTGGTTGACCGATGCGTATTTCGTCGGCGTCGCACCGTACGTGCAGGCGCTATCTGCTGCCGCGCGTGATGGTGTGGACGTGCGCTTGCTGGTACCGGGCAGCAGCGACATTCCGTTGGTTGCCGGCATGTCCCGCAGCGGCTATCGGCCACTGCTGAAAGCCGGCATTCGCGTATTCGAATGGAACGGCTCGATGCTGCATGCAAAGACCGCCGTGGCGGACGGTCAATGGGCGCGTGTCGGCTCCTCCAATCTCAACCTCGCGAGCTGGTTGAACAATCGCGAAATCGACGTAGCCATTGAAGATGCAGGCTTCGCCGCGCAACTGGCCGAGCAATACGAACAGGATCTGGAAAACGCGACCGAGATCGTGCTGGCGCCGCGCCGCTATCGCCGTGGCGAACGCGTGCTCAGCAGCGAAGCCCGGCCGCCACAACCTAGGCACGTCGGCGGCAGCTCCGGCCGCGCGGCAGCCGGTGCGTTGCGCATTGCCAATACCATGGGCGCTGCATTGACCGATCGTCGCGTGCTTGGCAATACCGAAACCGGTGCGTTGCTCAGCGCGACCTTGCTGTTGGCAGCACTTGCGATTGTCGCTGTGCTTTGGCCCGCAGTGATCGCTTGGCCGTTGGCGGTCATCGCAGCATGGTTTTCGATCAACACCGGCGTTCGCACGTGGCGATTGCGTGGACGACACAGACACCGGCGAAATCTTCAGTAGGTTGAGCTGAGCGAACGCGAACCTCAACGTCGAATGGTTTATAGATATGGCGATGTTGGAGTTCGCGTTCGCTTCACTCAACCTGCACACGCACCGTAAAAGGGGGACAGATTACGTCCTTCCTTTCATCGCAACATATGCACCAAGCCTCGAGTTGGCCCTGGCTACATTTCACTGAAGCAGACAGGGCAACCTTTCGATGTGTGCGATCTGTCCAGTCTGCTCGACTCGCCGGGATATTCAGCCAGCCCAAACCAAGTGCGCTGACGGCCATGGCCCTGGTGGTATCGGCCATGATTCTTGGTTCCAATCCTGTCCACGCACAGGCGTCAAACCCGGTTACGCTTCAATGCCAAGTGAGCGCCCAGACCGGTGCGAACGGCATTAGCTACGCCATTGTTTGCAACGGCACGATTCCCGATGGCAGCGTTGTCTTGAACTGCCAGTCACCGAATGCGATCACCCACAACAACGGCGTGTTCAACGTCGCGGGAAGTTGCTCCGAGACCATCACGCTTGCCGGGGCCACCATTCCGGTCACCGTGAGTTGCACCGCTGTCAGCATCAATTCGAACAATGGAGCGATTACTGCAGCCAGCGGAACTGCCACCGTCGGCCTCTATGATGGTTTGGCAAACGCGACGACAACCTGCAGCGGTGCAGCCCTTTCTGAAACCTTGTCGCCGCTTTCGATCAACAACCCAGGCACCTGCAGCGTCAACGCCAGCCTGCTCGGTATCGGCACCGCGCAAATTACTGGCACCGGCGGATCGACGGTCAACGTGACAAACGCGCCNGCCCTGATCCTCACCGTCAACAGCCCCAACATCACTGCTAGCGCCTCTTTGCNCGGCCTCATCCAGGCAAGCGCCACGTGCGGCGCTTCGGTTTCCATCAATCTAAGCCAGCTCTTCCCGATCATCATTCCCGCTCCCTGCAGCGCGTCGTAACTCTTCGCAAGCAGCACCGAATCCCAACATCGCCAAGTGCATGAACCATGCGATGTTGGGGCTCGCATTGGCTCGGCTCAACCTACTTGGCTTGCTGTATCAACCGCTTACCAAACATGAATGACGCATTGCGTGCACACTGCGCGCCAATGCGATGTTGCCCAAGCCTTTCGTGCTAGTCTCCCGCCTCCATGCATGCGCCCGACGACTTCAGCGAAGGTGCCGGCGGCCAACCGCCTCGCCACATTCTTACGCCCAGCACGCTCAACCGGCTGGTGCGCGGGCTGCTGGAAGATGCATTGCCGTTGGTGTGGATCGAAGGCGAGCTGTCTAATGTCGCGCGCCCTGCTTCCGGTCACCTGTATTTCACCTTGAAAGACAGTACAGCGCAGGTGCGCTGTGCGATGTTCAAGCCGAAGAGCGGATGGCTGCGTTTCAAGCCATCTGACGGCATGCATGTGTTGGCGCGTGCACGTGTGGGCTTGTACGAGCCACGCGGTGAATTCCAGCTGGTGGTCGAGCATATGGAACCGGCCGGCGAAGGCGCGTTGCAACGCGAGTTCGAACGCTTGAAGGCGCAGTTGGATGCTGAAGGCTTATTTGCACAGGAGCGCAAGCGTCCCCTGCCCCGCTTCGCGCGCCGCATTGGCGTGATCACGTCGGCAACCGGCGCTGCCATTCGCGATGTGCTGAGCGTGATGGCACGCCGTTGGCCGCTGGCCGATGTGGAAATATTGCCCGTGCCCGTGCAAGGCCGCGAAGCGCCACCGGCGATTGTGGCCACGCTGCGCAAAGCTTCCGCGTCTGGTCGATACGATGTACTGCTGCTGACGCGCGGCGGCGGTTCGCTGGAAGATCTGTGGGCGTTCAACGATGAACAGGTAGCACGCGCCATCCACGCCAGCGCTGTGCCGGTGGTCAGCGCGGTGGGTCACGAGATCGATTTCAGCATTTCCGATTTCGTTGCTGATTTGCGCGCGCCCACACCGTCTGCGGCGGCAGAATTGTTGGTGCCGGATGCCCTCGCGCTGCGACGGCATCTGGAACAGCTGAATCGCCGCATTGTCGCGATCCATGAGCGTCGCCTGCATGCGCGCATCCAGCGCATCGATCATTTGCTGGTGCGCTTGCAGGCGCAGCGTCCGCAAGCGCGGCTTGCGCGGGATCGCGATCGCCTGCAGCGACTGTATCGCCAGCTGCTCGCCTGCCGCCTGGCTCACATTACGCGGAAAACGATCGGGCTTGATCGTGTGTACGCACGCTTGCTGGCGCAACATCCGCGTCAGCGATTGGCACTAATAAGGCAACAGCTTGAGCAACATGCGCTGCACTTGCGGCGCACGATGGAACACAAGCTGGAGCGTGAGCGCCTGACTTTGCAGCAGACTGCTCGCGCGATGCATGCGGTAAGTCCGCTGGCTACGTTGGAGCGTGGCTATGCGATCTTGTTTGACGCGGAAGGAAAAGTGTTGCGTTCAGTGCAGGACGTGGCGGTGGATACGCCGCTGAAGGCTCGTCTTGCTGATGGGCAATTGGCGTTGCGGGTTAGCAAGGAGTAACAAGCTGCACGCAGCTTTACTCCCTCCCCTGCTTGCAGGGGAAGGTTGGGGTGGGGTTGCACGAACTTGCCGCATTGCTTGAGTTCAACGCGAGATCGCCTCACCCCAACCCCCTAGGGATGCTCTGATCTATTCCACGCACGCGGTGACGGGTACGTGGAATAGATCAGAGCATCCCTAGTACACGCAGGGGAGGGTACTGTCTGCGGCGAATGGAAGAAGTGCAAGCATCCATTCTTCACACGACTCAAACGCATCACCGCACGAATCGAACATTGGAGTACATATAGCATCCGTTATTCCCATGGAGACGATGCCCGTGAAGGCTGCATCCCTGTTCGTTAAAGCTTTGGAAGCCGAAGGTGTGCGCAGCATCTTCGGTGTGCCGGGCGAAGAAAACCTCGATCTGGTCGAAGCACTGCGTGAGTCGTCCATCAAGCTGATCGTGACGCGTCACGAGCAGGCCGCTGGCTTCATGGCCGCGACCTGGGGGAGGCTTACCGGCGAAGCGGGGGTGGCGCTGTCCACGCTCGGGCCGGGCGCCACCAACCTTGTAACAGCAGCTGCCTATGCCCAACTTGGGGCGATGCCGATGTTGATGATCACCGGGCAGAAACCCATTCGCACGCACAAGCAGGGCCTGTTCCAGCTGGTCGACGTGGTGGACATGATGCAGCCGCTGACCAAGTACACGCGGCAGATCGTATCGGCCGCGACGATTCCCGCGCGCATCCGCGAAGCATTTCGCCGCGCGGAGGAAGAACGGCCTGGCGCGGTACACCTGGAACTGCCCGAAGACATCGCACGCGACAAGGTCGACGAATACATTCTGCTGCCCACCGAATACTCGCGCCGCCCCTCACCCGACGATGCGGCGCTGGTGCAAGCTGCCGAAGCAATCAGCAATGCCAAGCATCCGATCCTGATGATCGGCGCTGCTGCCAACCGCCAGCGTACCGCCGTGGCTTTGCGAGCGTTTATCGACAAGCTCGGCATTCCGTTCTTTACCACGCAAATGGGCAAGGGCGTGGTGGATGAAGATCATCACCTATGGCTTGGCAATGCCGCGCTTTCCGATGGCGACTTCGTGCATCGCGCGATCGATGCCGCCGACGTGATCATCAACGTCGGGCACGACGTGGTGGAAAAGCCGCCGTTCTTCATGCTGCGCGGGCGGCGCACCGTCATCCACATCAATTTTTCGTCGGCGGAAGTGGATACGGTGTATTTTCCGCAGATCGAAGTGGTGGGGGATATCGCGCATACGGTGGAGCGGCTGACCGACGCGCTCAGCCCGCAGGCGCATTGGGATTTCCGCTACTTCAACAAAGTGCGCGAAGCGTTCCATGCGCAACTAGGACAGTACGCCGACGAAGCGCGATTCCCGATGCATCCGGTGCGCATCGTGGCCGATACGCGCCGTTATATGCCGGACGATGGCATCCTGTGCCTGGACAATGGCATGTACAAACTGTGGTATGCGCGTTACTACAAGGCACGCCAGCCCAACACCGTGCTGCTCGACAATGCGCTCGCCACCATGGGCGCGGGTCTGCCATCGGCGATGGCCGCGAAGATGGTGTATCCGGATCGCAAGGTGCTGGCGATCTGCGGCGATGGCGGCTTCATGATGAATGCGCAGGAGTTGGAAACAGCGGTGCGTCTCAAGCTCGACCTGGTAATTCTGCTGCTGCGCGACGACGCCTACGGCATGATTCGCTGGAAGCAGGCTGAGATGGGTTACACGGACTACGGCATGCAGTTCAGCAACCCCGACTTCGTGCGTTTTGCCGAAGCNCATGGCGCGCANGGACATCGCCCTGAAAGCGCGGATGAATTCTTGCCCATTCTGAAAAAGGCGTTCGATCAAGGCGGCGTGCATTTGATCGATCTCGCCATCGACTATTCCGACAACCACCGCGTGCTCGACGAAGAAATCCGTCGCTTGAGCGCTGCTGTGAAGGAGTGACCATGCTCGACAAAACCTATCCCTACTATTTGGCGAACGAACCACGCACCTCTTCAACACTGATGGAGGTGTACGACAAGTACAGCGGTGAAATCGCTACGCGCGTGGCGGTGCCGGACGAGCAGGCGACCGAAGAAGCCATTCGCGCCACCGTGCAAGCCGCCGGCCCGATGAAGAACTTCAAGCCTTGGGCACGGCAGGCTGTTTTGCAGCATTGCGTAAAGCGTTTCCAGGAACGTTTCGACGAGCTCGCCATGGCGTTGTGCATCGAAGCCGGCAAGCCGATCAAGGATGCCGCCGGCGAAGTGACACGCCTGATCGAGACCTTCCGCATCGCCTCGGAAGAAGCGGTGCGCGTCAACGGCGAAACCGTGAATCTGGAATTGGCTTCGCGCCTGGATGGCTATCGCGGCCTGACCCAGCGCGTGCC
>Ga0055535_1000699_pt1 | contig 25894 bp, 23 predicted proteins | sample Araplaol_mTSA_r2_FD_54992 | JGI IMG/M metagenome (GOLD analysis project Ga0055535, IMG submission 54992) | Arabidopsis root microbial communities from North Carolina, USA - plate scrape CL_Col_mTSA_r2 | ecosystem: Host-associated > Plants > Roots > Endosphere | place: USA: North Carolina... | reverse complement strand
CTGAGCCAAGCCGGCGGTACACCGCCGGAAGGTGCAGAGACTACCTGAGGACTTCAGCGTCCTTCATAACAGGCTCGAGCGTCCCGCACCCCACCCGCACGTTGTGAAACGTCGGAGGGTGAAGAGATAGTCCGCGCCGAGAGGAAACTTTCGGAACACGCGAATCCCTTGGTTCCAGGTTCGAATCCTGGTGGGCCCACCAATTCTCCATCTCGCAGCATCTTGTGCGCGATCCGACAAAGTTTGGCCAAAGTGGCCAAACTTTCACGGACGTCCGGCATGTTTGGCCGCGACACTGAAAACACCGTTAAGCATTGCGCTATACCGGCCTAACTCAATAAAACTTAGTTTCGCCGATAGATCCGCGTGCCCTTTGCAAAGGGATGGCGGCACTCTTCTTCGGGATCCACCGCGGCAACGTCGATAGACAGCCCTGGCTCCGTTATATGCGGCTGAATAGCCGCTACAGTTGCCCGCAGCACCCTTTCCCGCGCATTCCTGTCAACGATTACCGCAATGAACAGCGTTGGATAGAGCCTGCTGTGCTCCCAGCGGAGACCACTGAAGAAAAGCTACGTGAAGCATTCAAGTCAGCAAACGCAATCGTCGCACTCGAAGGCTGGATTCCCTCCCCCGACGACCTGGCCATTCAAGAGCGCGTGATTCGTGGCGAGCTGACATACGACCAAGGGGTGCGACAGCAAATCAAACCCACCGCGACGTCAGCCTTGATGTAAGCCTGCACCATATCGCACGCATGCTCGGCAACCTGCTCCGCGCTCACGCCGCGCTCGCCGAACGTGGTGAAGCGTTCGGTGGCGTGTTCCGATTCGACTTTGATCATCAGCGCGTTGCCGGGACCGAGCGCGGGTTTGATCTCATGCAAATACAGCGCTTTCTCCGAGAGGCCGAGCCGACGCGCCACCACCTTGAGCTCGCGCTCGGCCACGCCTGCATTGAGATTCGAAATCAACGCGCGCGCCGATACCCTCATCGCTGAGATCTTCATTCGTGAACTTACCGTCACACGCCCAAAGAAAAAACGCACCCGGTGTAAGAGATCGCTCGGCTAACTTCGTCAGGTTTTCAGGAAGCTCATCGGTATGCAGTCCTCCCGCCAGCCCGGACTGTAGTGCCCAGGCCACATACATTCCCGTGTGCGTGGCACCCGCACTAGCTGGTAGATCCTTAGGAAAGCTGCCTCCCGAATGCCAGGATGCGTCATCGTATTTCACAGCACGATTCCTTGGTTGAGCCCCTTCGCCACACTTAACCTCCGCTTTCAAGCTTCGCGTTCATCTGAGCGACATAAAAATCAAGAGGCATTGCGGTGCCAAAAACTTCTACACCTCCTGAATTCCTAAGCACAGCAAATGGTGCATTACCAGCCAACGCATCACTTAGTTTTCCAGACATCAAATGATCGTGTGACTGATAGAAGAAAACCCATCCAAAAGCCTCCTCCAGCACTTTTGTGACTTGAAGACGCGGACAGCCATCAGCTTCCATCTGAGCAAGGTAGCCGGCCGCAATAGCTTCTGCTTCTTTTAAATCAACCATAATTCAGTTCGTTCGCAGCAAGTTAAAAGTAGTATATCCACCAGTGTTGGCCTCGCCACCCGTTTGGCCATCTAAATACCTTATGTTTCCTTGCTGGTTTACCACATTGAAAACGTGGCCAGCTTGGCCGTCGCCTCGACTTCCATAGACTATTCCTAATGCGCCATCTCCAGCATCTGACATCTCCTGCGAGATATCATCGATTGTTGTCGGGGGGCCAAAGGTGCCGCCATATGTTTGCTCTAAAACGCTGATCGGCACTGGACCAGGCGAAGGCAAAGCGGAGGCCGGATTTCCACTAAGCGTTGAGTTAGTGGCAATTGCGCAGTTGACGCAATTCTCCGTGCGTCCCTGATTACCGTAACCAGGGTTGACATTACGGATTGACCCCGCGTTTATATCTGCGTCTATTTCTTGCCTCAAGACGGGCCCTGGATCGGGCGCCCCATTTGCTAAACACTCACCACGATCCATATCTTGCTGATATTGAGTCGGCGGTGGTTCATTAGCCTGGTTCGGCCCCAGATATCTCGACTCCCGAAAAACATCGGGTTCTTCAGCAGGATCTCTAGGATCTGTTTCTTGTAACCCTAGCGAGTCTCTGTAATTTAGAGTGCTTCCACCCACGTAGGCGTACAGGCTCGATTGTCCACCAGACAAACCTAATGGGTCGACTTGACCATAACGCCCCGTACCCGGTTCGTAATAACGGTTGATGTTGTAATTGAGGCCTGTCTCAACATCGTAATATTGTCCCGGGAAACGTAAGTTGTAGGTATAGCCGTTACTGGTTGGCTGTTGCTCACCCCATGCATTCCCTTGATAGGCCCAGCTCCAAACGCTATTGCCACTACCGTCAGCAACCGCACGCGGCGTCCCTATCTGATCTGCTGTGACGTAGGCAATCGATGTCGTAGCACCCTGGATATCAAGGTTGGCAATAGGAATGCCGTTGAAGTACACATATTCTCGGTTGGTTGCGCCGTATTCGCTCAGAAGCCTGCTGCCCGAGCCATAGTTGTAACGCTCTACCGAACTCCCCGCAGTCTTCGATATCCGCTCCCCCAAGGCGTTGTACGCATAGGTCGCGACCGTGCTCTGATTGACTTGGGCCACTGTCATGCGATTGCGCGCGCTGTAACCGAATCCGTATGTGCTGCCCGCTTGGGAGATCGCTGTGGTATTGCCGTCGGCATCCACGGTGCGAGCCGCGTTGCCCGTGGCGATCAGTTGGTGAGTGTTGGTGTTGTAGTTGTACGTACCTGTCGACAGACCACTGCCCGTCTTGGTCAGGCGGTCACCTGTCTGATTGTAGGTAACGCTATCGAGCGTGCTGCCATCAGCTTCCGTGATGCCAGTCAGGCGATAAAGCGGATCATAGCTGTACGTTTCCGTGGCCGGATTGGCGCCAGGACTGTTGCCGATGGCGGTGATATCCCCCATCGCATCTCGGGCTACGTGCAACGTGAAGGCAGGGCTGACGAGATCGGTCAGGCGGTAATTCGCGTCGTACGTCCGCGTGATTGCCTGGCCATTGCCCAAGGTGTAGCCACTCACCGGCCCGAACGGCAGATAGGTAACGTTGCTCACCAGCGTGGTGGTACCACTGCTCGTGGTAGCCGTCACACCGCTGACGCGACCGTTCGCGTCGTAGGTGTAATTCACTTGGTTACCGCTGGGGTGCGTGATGTTAAGGAGCCTGCCGGCAGCACTGCGAGTGTAGGTCGTGACGTCCGTGTGGCCATTGACCGCTTGGCTTACCTGAGTCACATAGCCTTGGGCGTTGTAGCAAAAGACTGTGGTGACTGCGTTCTCGACGATACGCGTCAGATGATTGATGGGATAAGACGTCGTGCAGCCAGTAACGCTGTTGGGTTCGTCATAAGTGTAGGTGGCGTTCTGGGTGCTGTCGGTGTAACTGGCACTCAGGCGACGGTTCTGAACGTCATAGGTATAGGTAACAGTGTTGCCATTGGCATCGGTACCCGTCAGCACGTTGCCGGCCGCATCGTACGTCCGGGCCGTCACGCCGGAGTCGGGGCTGGTGACGCTGGTGGGGTCGGATAACCCGTCGTACTGATAGGTCGTGTTGAGGCCACTTGGATCGGTCACCTGAGTGAGGCGATCCAAGGCATCGTAGGTATAGGTCGTCTTCGTATTGGCGGTTTGCGCCCAAGCGGAAGTAGCGCCAGCTATCGCTGCCAAGGCGAGAATCAATTTGGCGAGCGGCCTTACCCGCGCACCCTCGCGATGACGCACTCGGTTCCTCGTAGTCATCATTTCATCCCCTGCTTGCCTATCAGCGTGCATGCCATCGCTTCGTGATGAAGCCTCGCCGACTGAAGAACGTATCAACGTCTGTGTCTGATCCATGGCTACGCCCCTGTCAGTTCGTGCCGTTGTAGTTGTCGAGCGTCTGCACCAGGCGATTCAGTGCGTCGTAACTCAATTGCCGCTGGATACCTAACCCATCTGTGCTTTGCACCAAGTTGCCGTTGGCGTCGTAGCTGCCACTTGTGCTGGCATTGAAGACCGTGTGATTCAGGCCGTCGACCACCGTGGTGAGCTGTCCGAGCGTGTTGAAGGTACGGCTCAGGCTCTTACGCGCATTGCCATTGGCGTCATAGGCCTGTTCGGCGGTTTTGTCGCTGGCTGCATCCAGCGTGTATTGGACGTAATCACCCGAGGAACTGGTGATCTTCACCAGGCGATGGGCGGCGTCATAGCCATAGGTCATCGTCACGCCGTCGGGGTCGGTGACCGTCTGCACGGCGCCGTAGGAGGTGTAGGTAAAGGCGGTACTGACACCACCCACGCTGCGCGACGCCAACCAGCCGCGTGGCGTATAGGTGAGATCGGTGTTGATGCCATTCGCATCGGTGATACGCGTAACACGTCCCGCTCCATCATACGAAGCGATGGTCGTCACATGGCCGGAAGCATCGGTGATCGTATGCAAGTCACCCGGCTGATAGCAGGCCGCACCCGGTGTGCCGCAATTCGTGGCGCTGCTGCTTAAGTAATAGCTATACGTCGTAGTCTGCGTGGAATCCGTCCGTGGGCCGGCAGCCGTCAGCAGCAAACCGATCAAGGGGCACTGCGTGGTATCAATGGCTGTGCAGTACGTGTACGTCCACCGACGCACACCCGCAGGAACGGTGCCTGTGTTGGCACAGGTGTAGCCGGACGTCGCGCTGTTGCTCGGATCGATCTCGCAGCGAGCCAGCACTTGGCCGTTGCCGTTGTAGACCCATTGCGTACTGGCAACGGCTGTGCCGCTGGCATTCGTAACCGTGCGTGTCAGTGGAACGCGCAACGCGCTATTCCATGTCATCGCTGTCGTACGTTGGTTGGCCGTACTTGGCGCATCGATTTCCTGCGTGAGCAAGTCATTGGCGTCGTACGTCGTCTGGACTTGATTGGCGTTGAAGTCCGTATAGGACGCGGGATAGCCATTGGTGTCGTACGTGCGGGTTTTCCATGCCTGGTTGCACTGCGGCCCGCAGGATTGGCTGAGGCTCGCCATAGCAGCAGCACCGTTAGTGGAGTTGAACTGCACGGTGGCACTGAGACCCAAGGGGTACTGCACGGTCGCCGAGCTGTCGCTGTTGTAGGTAATTTGCGTGGAGCCTACGTTGCCGGCAAAGCCCGTCGACGTGGCGAGTCCATTGCTGTTGTAGGTGGTATTGGCATAACGAGTGCTGCTTTCATCCACCACGCCCGTCATGGCATTGGGAAGGTTCTTACCACCCGTCAGCGACGATTCGTTGTACACATATTGACGTATCTTCCCATCGGGGTATTGGGCAGTGGAAAGGTTGCCCTTCGAATCATAGGTATACGTCAATGCACCACCATCGGGCAGCGTGACCTGACTTACTTGGCTGTTGCTGTTATAGATGAGGTTGAGCTGACGCCCTTGTGGGTTCGTGACCATGATCAGCAAACCTGTCTTTGGGGCTATCGTGCTGGGCGTCGTGGCGGTGCTATAGGTCAACGTATCTCCTTGGCCGGTTTCATCCTTGATGGATTGCAGCACGCCGTTGGTGTCGTACGTTTCGTATAGGCGATATGCGGCAACAAATAACGTGTAACTGGTAGCGGCCCCTTTCGCGTTGTCCGTCTCGATCAGCTGGTCTGGCGTTTTAATGGAAGGCGTCCACGTGCCATTCGTCTTAAAGAAGACGAATGTTTTTCCATCGGGCCTGAGTGCCTGGATGAGCGGTGTGTTGGGGGTGCCTGCCGCCACTCTCAGGGATCGATTAAAGCTATGCGTCCATCCGACACCGATATTGGTGTTGGGTTGCATAAAGCTGTTGTAGAACCGTCGAAAGGTCAGCCCCGGCGTACCGACGAAATCATCCTCTTGGGCGTATTTATTACCGGTCGACGCATTGATCGGGTCACCGACATTCGGGCTGCCTGCCGGATTCCCAGAGTTATCAGAGCAGCCGCAGTTTGGACCGCCAAGACCACCGTCCGTCATGTCGCCAGTGCCAACATTGGCTACGGGGTCAATTGAACAGTCCCAGATGCCGTCAATGCCGCCGTTGTCCCAAGTGCCGTTATAGATCTCATAGCCGTAGGAATAAACCGCCGTGGAACCAGGGCGAGACGGATAGGGCGTTGCGTAGCAATACCACATGATGCTTGACGTGGAATTGAGCTGGCCTTGCGTACAGTTCTGAGCATTCATGAAGTTTCTAAGCTCAATGCACGACGCCGCGTCCGCGTGAACAACGGTCGATAACCATGGCGAGCTCATCAACAGAAAGAGCGCGATGGTTAACCGCCGCCTGAAGTTGTTCGAGCCTCGAAGCGATGCCGCGGCTGAGGAAGCTCCTGGGCAATCCGCTACGTCCACAGTCGTAACAGGTTCAAGTGACTCGAATGCATTCCGCACCCAAGCGATGAGGGTTCGGACGATCCTGCGAAACCGTTCCATGCGTTTCCCCTTCGTAATCGATCTAATAAACGTTGAAACTAACACCCCTCACGACTTGGCGATCGCCTAGTTCGTGCCGTTGTAATTGTCGAGCGTCTGCACGAGGTGATTCAGCGCGTCGTAGCCCAACTGGCGTTGAATGCCCAAGCCATCGGCGCTTTGCGCCAGATTCCCATTACCGTCGTAGCTGTTGCTCGCGCTGGCATCGAAGATGGTGTGACTGAGACCGTCCATCACCTTGGTTAACTGACCCAGCGTGTTGAAGGTACGACTTAGGCTCTTGTGCAGAGCGCCCGTTGAGTCGTACACCTGCTCCGCGGTTTTGTTGCCAGCAGCATCCAGGGTGTACTGCGTGTAATTGCCCTGTGCATCGGTGATCTTCACCAAGCGGTGCGCGGCATCGTAGCCGTAGATGGTATTGACATCATCCGGATTCGTGATGGTTTGTACGGCACCATAGGGCGTGTACGTGAAAGAAGTGGTGGCGCTACCGACGCTGCGCGAGGCGAGCCATCCACGCGTGGTGTAAGTCATGTCGGTGTTCACTCCATTGGCATCAGTCACGCGCGTAATGCGACCATTGGCATCATAGGAAGCCATGGTCGTAACGTGGCCAGCAGGATCTGTGACGGTGTGCAGATCACCCGCTTGATAACAGGCTGCACCAGGCGTGCCGCAGTTCGTCGCGCTACTTGCCATGTAATAGCTATACATCGTGGTTTGGGTGGTGTCGGTACGCGGGCCAGTGGCCGTCAACATCAGGCCAACGAGAGGGCATTGCGTGGTATCGACGGCCGTGCAGTAGGTGTAGATCCAGCGACGCACACCGGCCGGAACTGTACCGGTGTTGCTGCAGCTATAGCCAGAAGCGGCGCTATTGGCGGGATCAATTTCGCAACGAGCCAGCGTTTGACCAGTGCTGTTGTAGACCCATTGCGTACTGCTGACGGAATCGCCCGCGGCATCCAGGACAGTGCGCGTGAGCGGTAGGCGCAAGGAGGTGTTCCAGGTGAGTTTGATGGTGCGCTGACTTGGCGTGCCTGATGCGTCGATTTGCTGGTCGAGCAATCCATTGGCGTCGTACGTTGTCTTGGTGACATTGCCGTTCCAATCTGTCGTAGATGCCGGGTATCCATTGGCATCAAACGTCGCGGCCGCATTGGGCTGGCCACATTGCGTTCCGCACGGTACGCTCGCTGAATTCGTGTGCATGGAACCGTTTGGCGTCACAAAACCCAACGTCGTTTGTGCACCAGTCGGATAAGTGACGGAGGTCGTTCCATCTGCGTTGTAGGTGACCTGGGTTTCGTCGATGTTGGAGGCAACCATTGACATGATGGCCTGCCCTTGAGCGTTGTAGCCGATGGTGGTGAAGCGCGTGTTCGTTTCATCGATATCGCCCGTCAGCGCATTGGGCAAGCTGGTACCACTCGTCAGCGAACTTTCGTTGTAAACATACTGGCGCTTGGAATGATCGGGGTAGGTGACCGATGCGAGGTTTCCGATAGAGTCGTATGTGTACGCAAGCGCACCGCCATCGGCTCCGGTGACCGTCGTGATTTGTGAACTACTGTTGTACGTGAAATTGAGCGAACGCCCCCGAGGATCCGTCACAGTAACAAGTAAGCCTGGTGCGGGAGCAATGCTAGTCGGAGTCGAAGACGTGCTGTACGCAAGCGTCGTGACCAGCCCATCTGTATCCGTTATCGATATCAGGCTGCCATTCTTGTCATAGCTTTCTTGATAGCGTGTCGAAGCATCGAAGTAGCTCCACCCTGTCAGGTTGCCTGAGCTATCGGCCTGTTCAATCAAACGATCTGCAACATCCGTATCGGTTTGCCACTGACCAGACACCAGCTTGAACTTGACTTCTATACCGCTAGGGCGATAGACGGTTACCAAGTAATTGGTTCCATCCGTCAAATATTCCACGCTGCGATCGAAGGAATGCCTCCAATTAGCTCCTACATGGGCCTGCGCAATAGAATTCTGGCTGTTGTAGTAGCGATGGAAGCTCAGTGATCCGAGTGATAGGTCTTCATCATCCCTGTATTCATTGCCCGTGGCGGTATTGATAGGGTCGCCAGCGCAGTTGCACGGTTTACCTAAGTTCTTCCACGTCGCATACGACATGGCTGTTGCGATGACCCGCCCCCACCCACCACAAGAGTTGTACAAAGGCATCTGAGCGACCTCGCCCAGCATCCCGTCGTTGTTATTTGTGGTGTAAGGATTTAACAGCTGAACCGTATAGGTACAGCCGGCTGGGGGTCCCCATCTATGACCATAGTCGATCCACCACGCAGCTATCGCGGCGGATATGGAGCCGAACGGGCCATGATTGTTGTACCCATACTGATAGTACGGTGGCCCATAGTAGGTGGTATTTGTGGTTGTTTGGGTGGCTGCTCTAATTAGTTGAGGGGATGCGGCCACCGAAGCAATGGATGCTCTCTCGGGAGCTGTGGAAGCGCTGGCGGGTACTCTCTGTGATGGATCAGCCTTTCCATCTGTAGCTAATGCGGTAGCCGAGCCTGACATGCTGATGGCGCCCATCAGGCATACATATAGAAGCAGCTTCATGCACTATCCCTTGCTTTTTGAGAATGGCGTACCAGAACGCGCCGAATTGACGTGCGTAACCCTTTTAAGCATGCACGAAACTTTCACGCCGCTGAAGGATGCACAGAAAATCGTGATGAACTTGTGACGCCAGACTAGTTCAGCAGTAAGAAACGCCTCTTGTTTTTTGTAGGACTTTTCCTACACGTGAACAGCGCTTTGTCGGGCGCAATGAACTGCGATCTGCATCCACGCCCCACGGCAACGCGCGCCGCTGGTTCTGGCCCTATCAGCCACTACGGTGGTGCCCCCATTAGTGATCGAGTGTTCGAATGACGCCCGAGGTCCGCCGGCCGCGCGCTTGCCCCCGCCACGCCCGCGATGCCTTCCAAGGTCGATTTCGACGCAGCTATGCGCGATCCATCAAAGTTTGTCCAACGCGAGCTGCCTGAAGAATAGGGAATATTAGTCACCGCTAACAGTGATCAACCTATCTTTCCGGCCCACGCAGGAGCATGCGACAAATTTTTATTGCGTGGTAGACACAAAAAAATGGACTCTGAGCCTGAGGTTCCCCACGTTTTTTCATGCATGGAAGACCCCGTTTTTGCGCCTATTCCCAAACGCCGCAGCAAGCTCAACATGCGAAGCTATTGACGNNGAGCTTACGGACAGACGCTCAGCTCGTTCGTCTCCCTAGNATGACGANCCGCATCAATTCAGGGTTGTTTGTTCAACCTGGCGATGAGTTCTGGCGACCATGTTGCAAGNGTCGCTCCCTTGGCGTTTGCCTGCTGCGCGATCTCGTTGTACATGACGAGTAGCTTTCGAGGATCGAGAAGGCATTCGTTGAAGGCGGATCGTCCGTATTGCTTTTCGATCAGGACGGCCATCTCGTAGCCGACGGTGTACCAGGCACCCTGGACATCTCCCCAGAATGGAGCGGCTCTGCGTTGGATTTCTGCGTCGGAAGTCAGTTTCCCGTTGAGAATATCCATCAGAAGTAGCTGGATAGCCTGCAGGTCGGTGTTGAAATGCATCATGTCGCCGTCCCATCGGGCTCGCGCCAATCCATCGTCTTCCCAATGTGGNTGGCGGTCCGACGANCCGGCTGCAGCGAGCATGGCTTCGCCTTCGCCAAACGCGCTCATCCAATTCATCGCCATTTTTATATTGGGCGGGAGTCCAGCCTGTATCGCGTCCTGTTGTTTTCCCAGGCTTGCCAGCCCGATGTGGTGGCTTTCATGGGCAACGGTATTTTCGAATTTGTCTTGAGATTGCTTTTCGAGATAAAGGAAGATNGCAGGGCTTTCGCCCGGNTTTGCCCAGACGAAGCTGTTGTGCTGCGGCTTGATCTCAGGAAAAACGCGGGCCTTGATGGTTGCACCAGGAGGCAGCCATGACAGCACCCCTGTTCCCAGCGCCGTCATGTTCGCCTTCTCAATGCTGACGAGTGTTTCGTGCCACTCTGCTCGCTTGCCGAGCGTTTCGGGCTGAAGAAGAAAGTGCTTGAACGTCTCATCGGTGAAAGGTCGACCCATGGCCTTCTGCCGCTCTTTCAGCCATTGGTATGGAACGGTTGCAAACAGCGCTTGCCAATCCGAAGGGATGACCGTTTGATGCGCCGCTTGCTTGTCGAGAATTCGCAACGCCTGCTCGGCCTCCGATGTGTCCATGACAAGCTGGACTGAGGGCGACGCCTGGGCGGCGGCCAATCGAGTTCCGCATAGAAGCAAAATGAAAAGAGCGACTGCGGGTATGCGCATGGCAACCATTCCTTAGCAAAGGATGATGCTGTCTTTCGATTCATCGTAGCGTGCTGGTGCGCTGGCCTGGAATAGGTAAGAAGCTATGGATTCCGTGGCGTTTACATTTCAACGATAAGAAAGCTGCCTTCACCATCGTTGCAACCCTTGGCGTCAATTTGCCAAAGGTCGATGAAAAAACTGTTGAACCCCTGGCGAATTTGAAAAATTGCTATTTGGTCCCGCTGGGCCCATGATGAACTCATGTTTTTAGGGGTATGGGTCCCGACATCTCACGGGTGATCGCAAATCATCGCCTATGAGTCTTACCCTGCTTTTCACAGGCAGGGCTTCCTCTCGTGCTGTCGCGCACTTTCGCGACTGTCTTTTAGGCAAACCTATTATGTCCCGCATTAATGAGCCGCTTTCAGCGGCCCAGATTCATACTGTCTATGCAACAGAGAAGGCGTTCAGCAATCAGCCCTCTGGTACAGAGGTGGTCCAATATTCGAAGACGTCCGCCTACAAACGAGAGCCGCTCCCTTCAGGGCGTTTCTCCCCACGTACTGAGCGGTCAGGCAAAAGCAAGAAGTACTGATGCAAGACCCTACCATGGGTCTTTCATTGCGCTACTTCCGATGTATCTCAGTTCGGCAGGGATGCCCTCACTGGGAAGGATTCTCTTTAGAGGGCAAGGATGCCTTGGTGAGCCCGAATGCTGTTATCGGCCAGAACAGTCCCGCTTGCTGTGGTTGTGTTTAATGCAAGGCTGGTGACTTACCAGTGGTCAGAAAGTCATAGAACAAACTTACTGACGGGCATAAATCCATTCCCGCTTTATCCATCGCTCTATTGCAGACGCCAGCTTGTCATCCGACATCCGGGCGAAGCGATTTTCGTGAGTGGGTCCGTTTGGAATAACAAGCTGGATGTGAATGGCACCTTTTTCTCGCCGCGCAACGTGCGCTTCCAGGGTGTCGCCGCGCGCGTCTTTAACTGTAAGCACCTGCTTCAGTTCTGAAATCATTTTGTTCTCATGCCAGGATTTTTTCCAAAATAATAGGTAACCATTTATAAGCCTTCGCGGCATTGATGCCGCCAGCACATCAAGCCGAAGGCTGCCGAGGCATGCAGGCAAGAAGAAGAAATCAGTCAAGCGTTGAAGCGTGCATGAGGCCGAGTGCAGTCAATTTCCAACGGCCTTCGTCTCGAACCAGCATGCCTTTGTGTTGTAAAGCGACCATTCGCTCTGCGGTCATGAGTTCACGATGCCAGCTACTGTGAAATGTTCTCATCAACGAGCGAATGACCCTATATTCGGGCTGAGTCAATATCGATCTGTTCACGAATTTTCCAACGCGACGAAAGACAACCCTATCCTGCGATAGGACATCCGGGATGCCCGATATATTTCCACTGGATTCCCCTGGTAGAGGCCATCGCCTCCAAGCAAACATAAGTTCTTGTGCCAGGAGATTAGCGATGTCCTTTTTTCCCTTTGGGCTCGGGAAGCGGGGGTGGATGTCCTGGATGCCCGGGTTCCCGGCCTCCAAACGAGGACTTTGAGTAAGAAACCTTTTGAACGTCTCGGGCAGATGTTTTGTCCTGGGAGGAAGCATCCGAGGTGTAAATGCTATGTATCTGCGCCAACGATATGGGCGCAACAAGGTGAGGCATGGTCGATGGCCTATCTGGACGAAGGCATGGCGGCCTTCGGATAAATGCACCCCGGGCTGAGCCAAGGTGGACGCATTCTATGACTGCTGGCAGCGTGATAAACGACGCCAGGTTCCTCATCATGCGCGTACAGGTGTTAGATCCGAGTGATCTGCTTCATGAGGTTGAAATCATTGAAGTTCCTACGTTGCCGGAAGCAAAAGCCGGTCAACGTCGGAGGCGGGTGGGAAATATGGCGTCACGTTCGGAACGAATTTTAGATTGAGGCAGTTGCCAGGGAAGGAGGTGCCGGGCTTGCGCAACGCAGTTACCCACCTCTTCATCACGGCTTCAAAGGCGGTGCTTCCGGCGCGATCTCGCGCAATGTCAGCCAACCTGTCGGGCTGCTTTTGTCCTGCACGTAAATCACCGTCGATCGGCCTCTTGCAGTGGAGGGTGTGCCGCCATGCTTTGGTGTTGTCCTGATGGCGAAAATCACGGTCTGTATCGCGACATTCCCGACAAAGCAGGTGTTTTCAACAGTGTTTTCCACGAACGCCACGTTCGATGTCTTGAACCATTCCCTCGCCTGCTTTTCCACAGCGTCCCTGCCTACTACAACGTTATTTCCGCCGAAATATTTGATGACATTCGGACTATGCAAGCGCCCCACCCTAACGGCGTCGCCCTTGCTGAAGCCATCCCGGATGGCGGCCGTTGCCTTGTCCAGTGATTGCCTCAAAGTTACCGAGTCGGTGCAGTCCTGTGCGTAGGCATTGATCGAGAGAAATGCAAGAACGAGCAAGCCAAATAGCTTTTTCATAGAGTCCCTGCATGATTAGGGTTTCGCATTCTGCTGCCAGCAGAATGCATCACGATGCAGATCCGTCTGCCGACGTCATCACCGACTTGATCTTATCGAGATCCTCGGGCGTCGCGGGGTTGTAGATCACCATGGTGAGATCCAGGCGGCCATCCACGGCAAGCGCTGAATACTCAAACGCAAACGGACCGAAGATCGGATGCTTGATGTGTTTGACGCCTTCGTAATGCGCTTGAATATTGTTATCGCGCCACATCGCATGGAACTCCGGACTCACCTGGCTCAGCTCGTCCACCAGATGGCGCACCGCTTCCATCGCACCTGCACGCGCCACTTCCATGCGGAACGCGCCCACCACATGCCTGGCAACACTCTCCCAATCGTATTGCGATGCACGAGCGCGAGGATTAAGAAACAAAAGACGCAGCACATTGCGCTGCTCCGGCGGAAGTGCGCCATAGTCGGTCAGCATCACAGTGGCCGCTTTGTTCCAGGCCACGACATCCCACGTCGCGGTTCGGATAAGTGCCGGGCTTGGATTCAACGCATCGAGCACGCGTTGCAGGCGTGGCGTGACACCGTGATTGCTCTGGTAGCGCACTTCGGGAGGCCGGCCCAAGCCGAGCAGAAAAAGATGCTCGCGCTCCGCGTCCGTCAGCATCAAAGCTTGCGCAAGACGATCCAGCACATCTGCCGAAGGCGCACCGCCGCGACCTTGTTCCAACCACGTATACCAAGCCGGGCTGATATTCGCCCGCTGCGCGACCTCTTCACGACGCAAACCCGGCGTACGGCGACGCTTCGCTGAAAAGCCGAACGCAGTCGGATCAAGTTTTTTCCGGCGGTCCTTGAGATAAACGCCAAGCAAGTTGGGGGTGTCGTCGCTCATCCTGTTAGTCGCTATCACACGATAACGTCACTGCTTTAAGACGATAATGTAAGCACAGACACTGATCTCCGGCAAAACCTGGAGATCATGTTTATGCGTGTATTTGTTACCGGTGCTACCGGATTCATCGGCTCGGCCGTCGTCAAAGAGCTGGTCGCTGCAGGCCATCAGGTGCTCGGCCTGTGTCGCTCGGAAGAAACAGCGACAGCGCTGGCGGCCACTGGCGCTGAGGTCTATCGCGGATCGATCGAGGACTTGGATGGCCTCAAGAAGGGTGCCGCCCAAGCGGACGGCGTCATCCACCTGGCCTTCAAACACGACGCGTTCAATGGCGACTTCTCGAAATTCGTGGCGAACTGCGAAGAGGATCGCCGTGTGATCAAGGCGCTCGGTTCGGCACTCGCCGGCTCCGACCGGCCATTGATCGTGACCTCCGGAACAGGACTCGCCGGCACCGTGCCCGGTCAGCCAGCCAAGGAAGACAATGCCACCATCGGCTCCGACGTGATTCCCCGCGCAGCCTCGGAAGAAGCCGCCGCCGCGGTGGCTGCCGATGGCGTCAACGTGTCGGTAATGCGCCTTCCACAAGTGCATGACACGGTGAAGCAGGGCCTGATCACTCCGGTGATCGAGATGTATCGCAGCAAAGGTGTTTGCGCGTACATCGGAGACGGGCTCAATCGCTGGCCGGCCGCATACGTTCTCGACGTGGCCCGCCTCTACCGATTGGCGATCGAAAAAGCCGAGCCGAATGCGAAGTATCACGCCGTTGCGGAAGAAGGCGTGTCGCTACGCGATATTGCGCACGTGCTTGGTCAGCGCCTGAAGCTACCGGTCAAGTCCATCACACCGGACGAAGCTCCCGCGTTTTTTGGCTGGCTCGCCATGTTTGCCGGGCGCGACTCTCCCGCTTCCAGCGAGCAAACGCGCAAACAATTGGGATGGCAGCCGACCGGACCTGGATTGATGGCTAATCTTGAGCAGTTGCAGATTTCCTAAAGCCGATCTCAGGAAGCTAACGCAGAACCGAACCAGCACCTGAGGTTTCCTCACCTTTTTGGCTACTGCCCAGGGAAAGTCGCGCTTCACCAGGATTCCGTTTCAGAGCGCACCGTCATCCCCGCAAAAGCCCACTGCTTTCCAGGAAAACNTTGAGCTTGCCGGAACAGCTCCCTCCCCTACGGNTAGCAGGGGAGGGAGCCGTTCCCGGCTCATTCGTGGGTGTCGCCTTGAACAAACTTTTGACGACACGCAGTTTCGTCATGATGCGCTAGCGTACGGTGCTATCACACGTGTGCTCACCCGCGCCGGCGCTACAAGTCGCGACTTCAATAATCCCGAATATCCAACGCCATAAAACAACGCGCGCTATACCCCTTCCCCGTTGATGGCCACGCCAACTGATTCAACAGACGATCGCCACCCGGCCATGGCTGGTTATCCAGCAACGCCTCGGCGAGCACAGAACCGTCATCGGCACGGCGATAGAACAAGCGTATCCAGTGCAATTCACCGCTCAGCGATTCGTTTTTCAACGCATTGTGCAAGCCCGACACTAAGCCTTCGGGCGCTGTCACGTCGTTCCGACTGAACGCAAGCGGGCCGATGAAGACATCCCAGCTCCGCATGCCAAGCTCCCAGCTTTGCAGTTGAATGCGTCGATCGTCGGTGACGTACCAGCATGCGGCCAACAACACATACAACACATTGCGCTCGAACGCCTTCAGCGCATCCCGCGCACCGGCATCACCTCGCCCCTGGCCGGCAAAGCTTTCTTCGATGTGACGCTCTTCGCTGATCACAACGTCAATGTCCAGCCGACCCGGCGCGCCTTCTGCGCCTTCATGCCAGCTGCCGCGGATGGCGGGAAAATCGCCGTCCGTTACCAGCCACTCTTCATCCAGTTCGAGTTCGACATCGTGACGCTCGAACAGACGAAGCAAGTCAGCTTGCACGGTGTGGTCGTTCATGGGGCAACTCCTGGGTTCCAAATGGCCACAGCCTCGCATAAATACCTGACGGCCTGCCTCGGCGGATACCCTTCTCGCCGAATCACCCTTGCCGCATCATTCCTTTCATTCCCCACGGGCCGTTATCTATGTTGGCGTTCGAAATGGTGCTGGCCATTCTGTTGGGCGCCGCCATGCTTGCCATGCTGGCCAAACGCATCGGCGTACCCTACCCGGCGCTGCTGGCGTTGATGGGCATGGCGATATCGCTGATTCCTGGTTTGCCCAAGCTGGATCTGGCGCCAGATCTGATCCTGGCCTTGCTCGTAGCCCCCGTTCTGCTGGATGCCGCGCACGACATATCGCTACGCGATCTGAAGCGTGACTGGCGCCCGATCTCCTCGCTGGTGGTCGTCGCCGTCGGTCTCACGACGGTGGCCGTAGCATTTACGGTGCGATGGTTTCTGCCGGATATGCCATGGCCTGCTGCCATTGCGCTGGGTGCACTGCTGGCGCCGCCCGATGCGGTAGCCGCCATTGCGATCATGCGCCACGTCGAGCCACCGCATCGCATTCGCATGGTGTTGGAGGGAGAGAGCCTGCTCAACGATGCGTCATCGCTGTTGATCTACCGCTTTGCCGTCGCTTCGATGGCCACCGGAAGCTTTCATGCCAAAGACGCAGCGCCGGCGTTGCTGCTGGTCGCATGTGGCAGTGTCTTGGCGGGATGGGTGCTGGCGAAATTGATCGGCCGCCTGATAAGGCGCGTCGACGATGCGGCCATCTCCATCGTGCTGCAGTTCGTCATGACCTTCGGCGTGTGGCTATTGGCCGATCAGCTGCATCTTTCGTCGGTCATCACCGTGGTGGCCTTCGGCATGACCGCCGCGCGCGCACCGACCTCCGCCATGCGAGCCACCATTCGGGTCAACGCCTTCGCCACGTGGGAGACGGTGACCTTCGTCTTGAACGTGCTCGCCTTCGTGCTGATCGGCTTGCAGCTCCGCCCCATCCTGCCGACCATCGTCGACGGTCAACACACCAACTGGCTCGGCATTGCAGCCGCCTGCCTCGCCGTGGTGATCGTCATTCGGTTCGTCTGGGTTTTCTCGTACCGCTTTTTCGCACCCGACCACCCGAGCCGCCCGGACGCCGTAGCCGGGCAAGAAAGCTTCAAAGGCGCGCTCGTCATAGGCTGGTCCGGCATGCGCGGCATCGTCACCCTCGCCGCAGCGCTCGCACTGCCCAATGCATTCCCCTATCGCGACTTCATCCTGATGACGGCCTTTGTGATCGTGCTTGGCACGCTGCTCATCCAAGGACTCACGCTGCGCCCACTGATGAAATGGCTCAACATGCCGCGCGATAACGTGGTGGAAAAGGAAATTCAGCTGGCACGCACCAAGGCACTCAAGGCCGCCTTAGGTGGACTGGCGAACCAGGAAGGACAAGCGGCGCAACGACTGCGGCAGGAATACGAGTCGGCGTTGGCGGGGACCAAGGCCGCTAGCGATTCCCCTGAAACTGCGGACAACGTGCTTCGTCGGCAGATTGTGAAGCATGCGCGCGGGGCGATTGATGCGTTGCGTGATAGCGGGCAGATTGGGGATGACGCGTATCGGCGGGTGGAGCAGGAGCTTGATTGGTTGGAGTTGAGTACGCATCGGTAGTTATGTAGTGCGTTATGGGACATGCAAGCAGCTACTAAGGGCTCAGCATAAGACGGCACTTACTTAAGCAAATCATTCGTCCGGCCCAGTGCGGTACGATGACAAATTCCGTAAGATCTTCTAATTACCCTCATGGCCAAACTACGGCTTCACGAACATACCCCTCACCAGAGATAAGCGCTTTTCTTTCACTTCTCACTGGCAACTGGGATGGCAGCACTCACCGGCAATCCCAAAAGCCAGCATTATCGGCAGGCCATGTTCCGTAACTCATCTGCTATCCAACCATCTCGTACGAAATTCGAGCAGCAGAAAAAACTTTGCCAAAAAAGAGGCTTGGGCTAATGCACGATCTACTCACCGACAAGAAGCCAGTCATACCTTGTGAGCTCGAATCGATAGATGGCTAACCCTTACCCCAGCCTCAATCCAGAAAAAGCGCTGATCTGGCGCATTGTCCACCGCGACAATCTACCGTGGATTCTGGACAACGGCCTGCATTGTGGCAACGGCGGCGCAAAGCACGCAGGCTGGGTAAGCATCGGCAATCCGGAACTGATCGACAAACGCGCCAATCATCCAGTCCCCGTCCCACCCGCCGGCTTTCTGAATGACTATGTGCCGTTCTACTTCACGCCGTTCTCGCCAATGCTGCGTAACATCCACACTGGATGGGGCGGTATCCGGCAGCGCCCTAATGAGGAGATATTGATCCTAGTTTCCAGCCTGCCGCATATTGCCAAGCAAGGGCTGCGCTTTTTGTTTACCGACAGTCATGCTTACTACCAATGGGCAAATTTCTACTCAGATCTGGCAGATCTCGACAAGATTGATTGGCCGATCTTGCAGCAACGGGATTTCAAGCGGGACCCGGAAGATCCTGCTAAATTTGAGCGTTACCAGGCTGAAGCGCTGATTCACGGGCACGTGCCGGTTACCGGACTTCTCGGCATTGTGTGCTACACCGATCCACTAAAGCAGCGGATCGAACAAGAAGTTAGGAACCGTAGCTTGAACCTACCCGTCTATGCCCGTACAGGGTGGTACTTCTGATGATTACGTTTACACAAGGCAATCTGCTGGAAGCTCGCGCCGAAGCGCTCGTCAATACGGTCAACACCGTCGGAGTGATGGGTAAAGGCATCGCACTGATGTTCAAGGATCGTTTTGCCGAGAATTTCCGTCTCTACACGGCGGCCTGCAAGGCTAAGCAAGTACGGATTGGCAAGATGTTCGTCACTCCGGTGCACGAGCTCGACGGCCCACGTTGGATTGTCAACTTCCCGACCAAACAACACTGGCGAGGCCCCTCGCGCATCGAGTGGATTGCCGAAGGTTTGCAGGACTTGCGTCATTTCCTGATAGAGAAGCAGATCAAATCCATCGCCGTCCCTCCCTTAGGTGCAGGCAACGGTGGCCTGGAATGGACTGAGGTGCGCGAGCTGATCAAGACAGTACTAAATGATCTGGAAACGGAGGTCCTGGTATTTGAACCTACCCAGCAATATCAGAATGTCGCGAAGCGTACTGGTGTAGAGAAGCTGACCCCGGCGCGCGCCCTAATCGCCGAGCTTGTGCGTCGCTATTGGGTGCTCGGTATGGAATGCAGTTTGTTAGAGATCCAGAAACTGGCGTGGTTCCTGGAGCGCGCCGTCGAGCGTTATAACCCGGGCGACAATCCACTGGATTTGCAGTTCGTGGCGCACAAGTACGGTCCTTATGCGAACCGTCTGGATCACCTGCTGAACAATCTCGATGGCAGCTACCTGCATTGCGACAAACGCATCAGCGATGCGGATCCCACGGACGTAATCTGGTTCGACGATGAGCGTAAAGCATTCGTGCAAGCCTATTTGAAGAGCGAGGCAAAGGCATACGCGCAAGCGTTGGAATCTACGGCTGCGCTGATCGATGGCTTTGAATCCCCTTTCGGCATGGAATTGCTAGCCACGGTCGATTGGCTCCTAACCCGCGAAGACGTGGCTCCCAGCGTACCGGCCCTGCGCGAAGGCTTGCGCCACTGGCGCGGTGGACGGGATGTTGCCGAACGTAAGAACCGTCTTTTTGATGACCGAGCACTCGGTATTGCGCTTGACCGCCTCACACAGCAGGACCCTGTCGTCGCCTGAAGGGGCCTTTGTGAGCGAATATACGGAGGTCGAACGTCCCTTCTTAAACAAGTGGCTGCCCTGGGATGGACCTTCATCGACCAAGGTACTGGCAGCTAAGAAGTTGCATTCAGCCTGCACGGAAACTCCCGCGCAATGGTTATTACCTGAGGCGACGAGTATAGGCATCCGTAACAGCCGTGTTGCATTGCCCAAGGCATAGATTTGATTGTGAGATCGCAAAAGGATTTTTCACATTCTTTTGACAGCCTTGAAGCAAAAAATAAAAAGCTGACGTAAGATTTTCGAACCCGTTCAGCGCACGCGGGAAGTGGGCTTTTTTTTAGATCAAAAATTTAGATCGATTGAAATTGACTAGCCTACTTGCCGTGTTAACTCACGTGGGGTGGCCTTGTTAACGGGAATACGGCCGCCCCTATGCTCGATTTCCACTTTCTCCAGGAGGGTAACGTGAAGATCAAGATGATATGCGGTGCAATTGTTGGCACTGTCGCATTGGCGAGCGGCATCACGGCCATTGCCCAAGATGTAACGGCGGAGGGTCATACAACCGAGGCAGCGGTCGTCACCGTCAACGGTAGCGACGCTGAAGCCTATCTCCCCGCCTACCGAAAAATGCTTGAGCAGCAGTTGAAGTCATCGGATCCGCAGCAACGGACCTCGGCCACTGAGGCGCTGCATAAGCTGGATACGTATCAGCTGAAGACCTTTCAAATACAAACAAAGGCGTTTGGCCCGTTAGCGCCTGGGGCCAGTTTATTGCCTGCCTCGCCGGCCGTCATATTTCCGCCAAACCCAACTAACGGCGAAACGTTCACCATAACGTCCTGTAGCTACAACCAGCAGAACAACATGTTCTTCCAGACGGTTCAACAATGGGAATATTTCTCGAACACAGGCGATTGGGTACAAACAAAAAATGATACGGACAGGGTAACCGCTTGCCCTCCAGTCTGAGATATTCGCTATGGCTGGCTTGTATTCTCCCGGTTATGCCGTTGTCGACGATGACCGCGTTGCCAGTCTAATCGAGCGGGTCAAACACAGCCAAGCGCCGGTGATCTTCCACTGCAATGCATTGGGAGATCACCTCTTAATTCGCCCCACAATATTGGCGCTTCAAAAAATCTTTAAGGGCCAACTGGGTTTTATTGGCGCCCTTGGCATGGCGCACACATTTTATCCAGACGCGTCGTTCCGGACATCACAAGTCGTCCCATTTCTACCAGGAGAAGAAGAATCTCATCTATTCAACGTCAACGACGTTATGTCGTATCTGGACGAGTTCGATTGCATCATAAATTTAAACTGGTGGGATTCGCCCCAAATGTACGCGCTAATGCACGCTCTGGAGCTGAGTCACATCCCATTTATCTCGCTGGTTAAGCATCACGGCCATTTTCCGCCTATAGATACTACCCAGCATATTTCTGATTATGCATTTCAACTAGTTAAAGGGCTTGATGCATCGTTAGATATAGACGATTTTTCCTCGCTACCGCCTATTGATCCACAAGCAGACCAGCGAGCCAAGCAGATTCGAAACATGATGCCGGAGAACAAAAAGATACTGGCCGTCCATACTCTAACCCGGGAAGATAAGCGGTGGAGTATGCATAAATTTAAGATGCTGATCGATCAATTTCTGGAGGCGAACAACGACTATATCGCAATGGTAGTCGACCGCACGGATGCTGAGCTTGATGGTGGCGATTATGAATCGCGCATCTTCTGCCTGGACCAAGTCGATCTCATGACAACTACGGCGTTGGTTGCTCGGAGCGACGCCTTCTTGGGCATAGATTCGTATTTCCTACACGTTGCAGATTTCGCACGAATTCCATCGGTCGGATTGTTCGGCCCTACGTCTCCGGCACACTGGGGTTTCCGCTTTACTAGACACCATCATGTCGCGGGAGCAGCTACATCCGACATAGGCGTCTCAGAAGTATTCGAAGCAATGCGGCATGTTTTTAATGTGCCAGTCGAGATCGACGTCTGACGATTTCCATGCTTGCCGGGCCAAAGTCGCCCTGAAATGCGATGCAGGCGCGAGGTCCGCAAAAAAACGGGTCCAGGCTCACTTATTGATCTGGCAAGAGGATCGACAGTGCAGTACGACGTGAACTAGGAACCATTTTTAGGGTTCAATGCTGCCTGCGGTAATGCCGCACCGAGAGCGAACCATCGAACGGCCTAGCGGCAGCAAATTCAACCAACGTATCGCCCGCCAGTAGTAAGAACCGAACGCGCACGGCATCAGGCGCTTCTGCGTTACTGCATTGCATAAGCACTTGCTTGTAACGCTTTGTCGAATCGAACGGCGCGACAGCTTCTTGGTTGTCGCCAGCCTTGTAGAAACTGCCTGCTCTTGATTCACCGCCTGCATAGAAATAACCAAGCAGTGTTTCGCTTGGGTCTTGCCCGTTAGGCAGATAGGTAGAACCGCCGCTGTAGCGCAACTCGCAGTCTTCCACGTTCTGCAAGGGCTCTTCGTTGTGTTCAGCGGAGAGGCTGATGAGGGTTCGATCGCCTTGGCGTTTTATTTCGGCGTGACCGGTCGCCGGTGACATGGATTTGGTCCAGTCGGCGCTTTCTTTTTCCAGTACCCAGGTGCCTTCCCAGCTCGGATCGATCTGCCCGGTTTGACTCGCCATGCGCTCGGGCACCCATTCGTGGAAGCCGACGCGATGGATCAAGAACACGGCCCAGCGCGGGTCTTGGGTCAAGTAGCGATTAATGTTGGATTCGATTTCGGCGAGCAGTTGCGTGCGGCTATTTTCGAAATCCGTTACGCCACGACCGGCAATCGCCATCTTGTCTGGGGCGTTCTGACGGGTATAAATCTCTTCGGTTGCCAAGCGCCAATAATGCGGGCCTGTGTAGGGAGATTTTGAACCTCCGAAATAGAGGGCGGGTCCCCACGTCATGTAGCCGGGTGTTGCGGGTTTGCGATTGAGCCGTAGTGTGGTTAATTCGTTGGTTTTCAGTCCCCCATCGGTACTGACGGGACTGTACGTAAAAGCACGCGGCGCGTCCTGGGTGATAGCTTCCATGAGTGCCCAACGTCGGGCCAATTCCATGTCACCGTCTTTCGCAACGACGTTTCCTGTGAAGTCGACCATTCCATGATCGAAACCGAGCGCACCACCGCGTAGTTTCTTCATCACGGCAAGCTGGTTCAGCTCCCTTTGTCGTGGCGCCGCCGATGGATTCAGCCAATACGGGGCAACCTCCTCGCTGATATCCAAGGCCGGCAGAAAGCCGATGTCGGCAAGTCGCTTGCGCGCCACGTTGCGTCGCGAAGTATCTTCGTCGCAGGTGGTTTCGAACTCGTGGCGATCGAGCACGGAGGTTGTTTCGCACTGGCGCATGATGACTTCTGCGACCTGATCGCCATGCTGTATGGCATAGCGAAATGGCGGGAGCCATTTTGCGTTGAATGCGTCCCAGCTTTTTTTGTAGGCCGCGTACCTGCTGTGCACTTCGTCTGCACATGCCGCAGCGGCTTCGTTAGATTTTTTAATTTGCTCAGGTATTGGGTCCTGGTCTGACTCATCACCTTCCGGATAGCAACGATCGGTATCGTCGCTGGTTTCGATGGCCTCCAATGCAGCCACCTCGTCGCGCAGCTTCCATACATCCAGGTATGCAGCTTTATCGGTGGGTGTGTTCGAGGCAGCTTTCGGTGTTACCGAAGGCGATGAACCGTTTCTAATGAATGTCGTGCGGCTGCCGTCCTGCTCGACAAGGGTGAAGGCGTCCGGCGTGGGCGACTCGATGGGATTGACGTCTGGCTCTAATACAAGGCGATTAAAGGATNCGTTGATCCATATCATCTTGTTTCCATCGACGCCCCAAAGGCCCTCAAAGGNCTGAGAACTGATGTCGCAGGCGATCGGTTCCGCCTCNAACTCGCTGGTGGCTAAAAGATTGACGCGATATGTGCAGTGCGGTCGTGTCGACGTCCACGTGCCGACGAACGATTGGGGCGCATTGGGTAATGCGGCGACGGCCTTATGGAAACTTCTAAGCAGGAAGCGTTCAAGCAGGCCGCTTTTTTCCGTGAGGCATGCATCAAGCTCCTTCACTTGAGCCAGCGAAGCGACTGACGTCACGTGCGCGTGGCATGCCTCCATGCGCTGTGCCAACTGAAGGGATGCGTAGAAATGCAGCAGGCCATAGCTGATCGCCAGCGCAATCGAGTAGCAGACGATGCGCGCTGCCAGCGCAAAGGGCCAAGGCAGCCGTTGCGTGAGTTTCAAAGACGATTCTCCCCCTGTCTGCCATCTAGTATGCGATCAATGCCTGACGGTTTGGAATGCCAAACGTGGCGGATTGAGGGCGGCCTGAGCTGCCTGGCTAATTGCGTAGGCTGGGATGAAACCCCAGCACCGGAATCGACAAGAAAGCTGGGATGTCATCCCAGCCTACGCTTACTGATCAGAAGCACAGCCCGGGGTGCTGGCGGCGGCAGGGGCTTGTTGGTCAATGCCATCTCACGCTTTGCGGGCCGATCCAATTCTCATCACCAAGCCGTTCCAACACCTCATCAATCTGCGCATGGATCGCCTCAAAGATGAAATACAACTCAGCACGGCTGATGGTCATCATGCCGTTGTCCTTCGCAGCGTTGTCTTTGTTATAGGTGATGTGCGCCATCAGGGTCAGCATGTCCTGGATATGTTTGAGGCCTAAATAGCCATCTCTGGACAATAGATAGAGTTGCGGTCCGCAGCGGCCGCCTTGCATGTCTTCCATGTCTATCTCCATACGCTTAGGTCACGCCGCGTATTGCGCGCGGCGTGAAGGGCTACAGGAAAAATCCTCCTCGTTTTGTCGGAATCAGCTGCTTCCGTTTTGACGAATGCCCACTTCGGCTCGACGCGGCGCAGTGTGCGCGGCGGTGAAGTAGTGAAAATGCACCAGGGTGGGAGCACGAAGGCGTGCCGGTGCCGTATGATCGAACGTAACCATGATCAACTCTCTAGTCAGTTGGTGGTGGCCAGCGGATCGTTTGGGTGGCTGCCCAGGCGATCCGCGTTACTTCACTCATGTCGGGTGTGCTGAATTCATCAAAGGCGGATGAGCACACCCGACGACAGCACCATCGCATAGGTGCGATGCGAACATCTGTCAGGGGACGCAGATTTTGAGTTGTCGATAAAGCTGACGCTTTGATGCGCTATGCATCGTGACCCTTCGCCATCCATGTTGCATGCAACACTTCCGTTTCCTCATCCGAAGGAAACATGGATTCGATGCGTAGCTCCTGTGCGGCCACGCTTTGCGGCGCGCCTACGGTAGTGACCAGCGAAAAGTAGTTGAGCACCTTGCCGTTCTTTTTGAATCCCATCGGGATCATCGGCAGGTTCGGGGCGGATGCGGTCGATCCGCGCAATCGCCACGATGCGTCAACGCCGGGATAGGCAAACAATTCATCCAGCAAGGCGTGGGTTTGTTCGTCCAGCACGCGCCCGATGGCTTCGCGATACACGCGCTGGATGAGGCTTTTCGCTACCGTTTCCCAATCCATGACGAAGGGCCGCATGCCGTCGGGATCGAAGATCAGATGCAGCATGTTGCGTGGCTCTTTGCGCGCCGCCATGTCGATAAACGATCCGAAGAAGCGCGGCGTCGATGCGTTGGTGGTCAGTACGGTCCAATGGCGATCCATGACCATGGCGGGATAGGGATCGTGCTGGCGAAGCATGCGATCGAGTGCACGAGTAATGCCATGCATCTCGCTGGTGTTCCAGGGAGCTTCCGAGTAGACCGGTGCGTAGCCGGCGGCGAGGAAGACGGCGTTTCGCTCGCGCAAGGGGACATCCAGCGATTGGACGATGCTGGCGAGTGCCTGGCGGCTTGGTACGCTGCGGCCGCTTTCGATGAAGCTGAGGTGTCGTTGGGACATGCCTGTTTCGAGTGCCAATCCCAGTTGGCTGGTGCCGCGCACTTCTCGCCAA
>Ga0055535_1000677_pt1 | contig 26506 bp, 17 predicted proteins | sample Araplaol_mTSA_r2_FD_54992 | JGI IMG/M metagenome (GOLD analysis project Ga0055535, IMG submission 54992) | Arabidopsis root microbial communities from North Carolina, USA - plate scrape CL_Col_mTSA_r2 | ecosystem: Host-associated > Plants > Roots > Endosphere | place: USA: North Carolina... | reverse complement strand
AGCATCCGTTCAACAAGGTTACGAAGCGCCTTAAATGGCCGGCCATCGCCGCCATTGCCACAGCATTGCTTGCACCGGCCATGGCGCCGGCCTCGACGCTCATTGCCCATCGCGGCATCTTTCACGACGTCACCGATCAATGGAATGTGCCGGAAAACTCGTTCTATGCCGTGCAGCGCGCCTACGACCTGGGCCTGGCAGGCGTCGAACTGGATCTGCGGCTTTCCTCCGATGGGCAGGTCATGGTGACGCACGATCAGATCGCCAATCGCACCACCCGCGATGACAACGCCGGCGGCAATTTCAACCCCCTCGACGGTGGGAGTCCGCCCGCGAAATGGATAAACCAGGACACCGCAGCCCATTGGCAACATACCCAGCTCAAGATTTATGGCAAAAACGGCCGCCTGGTCGGGGGAACGGCCGACGATTTCAACGGGCACATGCAGACGCTGGATAGCCTGCTGGGTTACATCAATGCAAATCGCGGCGATATTCTCCGCAGCAACAAATTCATGATCATCCTTGACATCCAGGATCCGAACATCTTGACCAAAGCGGCCCAGATCGTTCAAAACTGGGGAAATTACGGGGCCAAAAACAGCGTCTATCTGAAGTTCTTCGCCAGCAAGGCGCTTTTCAACGATCAGCGTTATAACGGCGCAACGACGTGCTACATGTACGCGCTGAATCATCACATGTCCGGGTTGAAAATCATCCCGCAGATCAATGACGGTGAACTGTTCTCCTTCTCCGAAAATGACGATGCCGGTATCGCTGCGTTCCAGACCTGGATGAGCGTCTCGACCTACCTGCAATGCTGGGCCGATGCCGAACAGCAACACTGGGGCAATGGTGCTGCCAGGATGCCGATCGTGAGCGCCAGCGTGCCTGCAGGCAAGGAGTGGGCCACGAAGGGCGCGTGGGAAGCGATCAACTGGGCACGCCACAATGGTCGCCAGACCATGTCCATCGTTCCCAACCCCGATGCAGGCCGTCGCAGTGGCGGCTCCTGCAAATACTACACCTGGCAATCCACCGACCCGCATGCCGCAGGGTTCAACTTCGCCGCACGCAAGGAAAAGGAGAACTTCGTCAATAGCGTCAACCCCAACTACGTCATCATCGACATCATGGGCAATATCCCGCATTGGAGCAGCGATCTGACGGCATTTGAGCGCGATCTGTGCAATTGACAAGGCAGTGAACTGAGTTGAAAGCGAAGTGCAGGCGCGTGTCTGCACTTCGTGATGTTGGTTGAATCGCCGGAAATTTTTTTTCTGCCATTCCAGCGGAAGCTGGAATCCAGTTCAAATACGCAGTGCGAAGCACTCAATATAAACAAGCTGTATCCTTCGGACGCTTGTTCCACTGGATGATTCGCTTCGCTCACCCCTTCGGGCCATCCTTCGGATGTTCTCCGCGCTGCGCGTTCCGTCCGGCCTTCGCCGGAACGACGACTTACCATGAAACAAGCACGCGTAAGCTGGGATTTCATCCCAGCCCACGACACGACTCGCAATGAGTTGCCGACGCTTGCCAGTCACGACAGACGCGACATCTGTCACGAGCATCGCAACCAATATCGGCAGCAAGCAGCTTGGCCGCTAAAGAGTTTTGTTTGTCCCCGCTTAGACAATGACTCCCATACATACGCGCCATAGCATGGCGCGGCTTGGCGTGTCCGCTCGTGTGTATTCCGAGCTGGCTTTCCACTGTTTTTTTTCGATGTCTATTCAAGGGGAACACAATGCAGTATCCACGGCAAAAACTGCTTTGCCTGCTTATTTGCGGCTCATTGTTCGGTGTCCAGTCCGGCGCCGCGTGGACGCAAACGACAAGCAGCGACACGACCAATGCAACGACAACCGACACGCAGAACAAGCAGCTGCAAGTCATCCAGGTGACTGGTTCGCTGCTGCGAAGCGTCGACGTGGCGCAGGCGCAACCGGTCACGACGATTACGTCCGCGGACATCCAGCGCCAGGGCTTTGCGACCGTGGGGCAATTGCTGCAAAACGTCTCCATGACGTCTGCCGCGGATATGAGCAAATCCGACCCTTACAATCTCGCTATCGAAGCCGGCAGCAGCAACGTCGATCTGCGCGGTCTCGGCTCGTTCCGTACCCTCGTGCTGATCGATGGCAGGCGCATGGGCGCCTCGGACAAGGGCATCTCGAATCTGGACACCATTCCGGTTGCGATTGTCGACCATATCGACATCCTGGCCGACGGTGCTTCGGCCATCTATGGCTCTGACGCCATCGCCGGCGTGATCAACATCATCACCAAGAAAGATTTCAACGGCGCGCAGCTGGACGTCTACGATGGCAAGTATGTTCCGTATAGCGACGGCACGCAGCAGCAGTACAGCATCAGCTTCGGCAAGAGCAGCTCGCGCGGTTCGATTTTTCTCTCGGCGCAATTTGAAAAGCAGGACAGCATCCCTGCCAGCCACCGTCCTTTCAGCGCCTATCCGCTCACCGATCGCTTTCCTCTGAACGGACTTGACCCAACGGTTCCCTACGGTGCGTTTTATAACCCCGACAACAGCCTGTCGGTGCTCAACCCCGGCGGTGATCCGCGCAACATCAATGACTATCACTTGCAGAGCCAGCCCGTATACGCGGCCGATGGCCGGGTGACCGATGCAGGCGATACGTACAACCTCTACAGGGACGTGTACCTGCAGAGTTCGACAACGATGAAGAACCTGTTCTTGCAGGGGCAATACAACGTTTCGGAAAATTTGGCCGCGAGCTTCAGCGCAAGCCTGAACCAGGACGGCAGCACCAACAGCATGGGCGGCAGCCCGCTGTCCAGCGCAGGCATCACCAGCACGTTTGCGCAATACAACAATCCCCTGCTTTCTGCGCAGAGCTATTACAACCCCACCAATACGCCTGACCAGACGCCCACCGATCTTTTCTTTCAGCGGCGCGTTGTCGAGCTGCCTCGCCTGATCATCAACAAGAACGAGAGTTTCCGCTTCAACCTTGGCCTTGACGGCTATTTTTCGCTGGGTGACCGCCAATTCAACTGGAAGGCTTATTACTACGATACGCACTCTGTCGGCACGGCACTCAATACGGGCAATTTCTATCTTCCCAACCTGACCCAGGCGCTGGGCCCTTCCTTCGTGGCCGCCAATGGCACCGTGGAGTGCGGCACGCCAGACAACGTGATTGCCGGTTGCGTACCGTTGAACGCGCTGTCCGGACCGGGTGGCTATACGCCGGCGATGCTCAATTACATCGCGGTGAACACCTACGAACGCTACGGCAGCACTGAAAAAGGTCCGCAGATCGATGTGAGCGGCGACATCCTGACGCTGCCGGCAGGCGAAGTAAGCCTTGCGCTGGGTGCCTCCCACCGCGCTGTCTCCGCTTACGACACGCCCGATTGGCTGGCCCAGCAAACGCTCACCACCAATATCTCGGGACAACCGACGCGCGGCGGCTACCGCGTGACCGAGGCATACGGCGAAGTCAACGTGCCGATCCTCAGCGACTTGCCGATGGCGCGTTCGTTAAACGTCGACGTCGCCAGCCGTTTTTCGCATTACAGCAACTTCGGCAACACCACCAACAGCCAGTACAAGATCACCTGGAAGCCGATCGATGATCTGCTGGTGCGTGGAAGCTACGGCGCCGGCTTCCGCGCGCCGACGGTGAACGACCTGTACATGGGCGCGACGGGCAACTATCCCGCTTACGCCGACCCCTGCGACGTGGTGTATGGCCTTGCCAGGTACAACAACAAGGTAGCGACCAACTGCGCCAACGGCATCGGCGGACAACCTGGCCTCAACGCAGCTGCGCTAAACGCCGCAGGGCTTGGCGGTCTGTATACAAGCGGCTTCGTGCAGGAACAGGCTCCAGGCTTGCCGGTGACCTCCGCCGGCGGGTTTCCGGTCTATGGTTCCTTCTATAACGCCGGCAATCCCAAGCTTCGTCCGGAGACGTCCAAGAGCACGCAGTTCGGCCTCGTCTACAGCCCGAGCTACCTGCCCGGCTTCAACGCGACGATCGACCGGTTCGACTATCGCCTGAGCAACCTCATTGCCTACCAGCAGCCCGACGATGTGCTGAGCGGTTGCTATCTGGATTCGAACGCTGCCGATTGCGTGCTGTTCCAACGCACGGCGAACAACCACTTCCAGGTAAGCGGACTGACGAACATCCCTGGCAACTACGCCGGCATGCAATTGGCCGGCTACGATGTGACGCTCGCCTATGCCTTGCCGAAATTCTCCTTCGGCAACATCAAGCTGACGTCGCAGTCCACGTACAACACGCGCTATGCCATCCAGTCAGGCCCCGGAGGCTCGTATTACTCCAATAACGGCCTCAACTCATCATGGCGCCTGCGCTCCAATTTCACCGTCGGCTGGGATTACCGGAATGTCGGGGTGCAATGGACGCTTCGCTATTATTCGCCGCTGAAGGACAGTTGCTATAACCCGCAACAGTCGGCATTCCCCTGCACGCTCCCTCATTACGCACAGCCGGGTTTTGGCGTTACGCCGATGACACAGGTCCCGTCGGTGACGTATAGCGATGTGCAAGTGCACTGGAAGGGATCGTGGGGCGGTGAAGTCTCGCTGGGCGTCAACAATGTGTTCGACCGCAAAGCGCCGTACATCTACAGCGCGACGGGAGCCAGCACCGGTAGCGACAGCGCCTTCTCGTACAACGTGTCGTACGACTACGGCCGGTTCGTCTACCTGCGTTATACGCAGAAATTCTGATGTAGTTGTTTTCGCCCTCGCCATTATCATTGTGGCGGGGGCGTTTCGATCATCACGAATGGCAGTTCCCTTCCCTGCTTGCGATGTTCGCCGCGATGACGATGTCCGCGTAGGCTGGGATGAAATCCCAGCATCACCCTGCATGGCCATGCTGGGATGTCATCCCAGCCTGCGACGGTGGCACGCCGTGTGGGGCAAACCGGAGCATCCCTTGCGTCCCGTGCTTGCTGGATACAGAAACGCCCGCTCTTGAGAGCGGGCGTCGCCATGGCTTATGGCATGGCCGATCGACTCACCAATATTTGCTGATGTAGCTGTTGAATGTGCTGATGTTCAAGCTGCCCCAGCCCGATACGTTGTCGTAACCAAGCTTGGCTTTGTAGCCGTGGCCTTCATAACCGTTGTTGCCGGACACTACGTCGTGCAGCGGTGCCTTGTGCTTGTTGAAGTGGATGTACATGTTCTTGGCTGGCATGCCGAGCGTATTGCCGTGTGCCGATTCCATGCGCGCCCACAAACCTGCAAACAAGGGCGAGGCCAGGCTGGTGCCGCCGATCTGTTCCGGCGTGCCGTTGACGTAGATCATGGCGCCGCTGTTGTACGCCGCATCGAACGCCAGGTCCGGCAATTGCCGCTTGGTGGCGGAGGCCCCGAACACGCGGGTTTGCCATGACGGCGCCGCTTCAAACAGGCTCACGCCGCCGCCGGTGGCCCATAGCCGCCCATTGCTGTCGCCGTTGGCCTGATCCACGTAGGCAAGCCCCTCGTTCCAGACGGTTTCGCCGGCCCAGGTTTTGGTACCTACCGTGTTGAGCGCGGTACCGCCCACGGCAATGACATAGGGAGAAGTAGCCGGTTCGCTCACCGAGTAATGCGTGAGATCGATTTGCACGGTACCGGCGCTGTTGACGACATAACCTGGTGCGCTCTCGCCTGGGTCGGCAGACCATTGATAGACACCCGCATCGCCGGAAGCGATGGAGAAGGTCTGGCCCTGCGCCATCGCCTGTGCGAACACCTTGTCGTCGGCAGCCTGGGAGCCTTCGGTATGCGCGGCCGTTTCATCCAACCCCAGCGACACGTTGATCACCTTGGCCACATCTTCGGTCACGGCCTTGTTGTAGGCAGCGGTCAGCGTGGCGGTGGTGAGGCCGCTGTCGTTCGCATCGCCGTTGACGGCGGAGTAGAACACCAACTGTTTTACGCCGCCGGAAATGCCGACGATGCTCTGGCTGTCGAGATCCCATTCGGAGGGATCGCCATCGTCGGCCAGCGTGCCGGCACTGCCTTGCGCCACGCGCGTGCTGACGGTCGGCAGATGGTTGGCCTTGGTGAATGCGCCAAGGTCGCTGATCGTTTGCTTCAGGTCGCCCCAGGTGATGATGCCGACCACCGTCTTGGAAGCGCTCGGCGTGCTGCCTGCGTCGTAGATGGCAGCGAAATCGGTGGGATTGTGTGCGACTTCGCCGGGGCTTGCGGCCTTGGTGGCGAGCGTCGAGGGGCGATACGACATCACGTGAGGCTTGGCGTAATCCTGCAGGCCGAGCACGGCATCCACGATGCCATCCAGCACCGCCGGCACGGTGACGTCGGAACCATTCGCATAGTGTTGCTTGTTCTTGAACGCGAACGTCTTCATGTCGGCATGGAAGGCCGCATTGACGGCCGCCGCCGTGCCATCGGCCGACACCATCATGTTGTTGGGCGACACTTCCACGTCATGAAAACCGGCAGCGGTCAGATGCGCCACCACAGCCTGTACCTGATCGTCCGTCGGTGCGTACCTGGCCTTGAACTGTGCCGGTGTCAGGAACTGCTGATAGAGCGGATTGTGCGAATCGTTGATGGCGGTGAGGAAGCTTTCCAGTTCTTCGACGTTGCGCAGGTTGAGGCTTACCGACACGTGCATGGTCTTGCTCGAAGCCATTGGCGCTATCTGCGCTGCGTCGACGATGGGGTGATGCGCCATGGCCAAGGCAAACGCATGGTTGCCGGTATCCTGCAACGCGGCGGCCGTTCGGGTGGCAACACGTGCGTCCTGGGCGTGCGCGGCCATGCATGCGGCGAGCGCCAGCGGCAGCAACAGTTTACGGCCATGCGAAATACAGCTTTTCTTCATCACAAAATTCCCCGCAATGTGAAGAGACAAGCGACCTCCCTGAGGTCGTCATGCCCCATATGGATAGAGATTCGTTGCTGGACGGGTGTGAAGCTGTGTAGCGACTACATGCGCCACGCGTGCTTGCCGTAACGATCTAGCGAAAGCGCCGTAACGAGTGCGAACGGATTGACGCATGGAGCAGATCTGTCGTCCCCCGACGACAGACGGTTGCAACTTAAGTTACTTCTGCAACCGTGGGCAATGTGTCGTGCGCGTGATGCTCATCACAAGTGAAACGGCTTGGCCGTCTCCTGATCGAAATGTGTCATCTACTGACTACGACGGAACGCCATGCGTCTTCAGCCGGCTGCCATGGCATTTGTCCTTGGCGGCCCATTTGACGTTTCGCACGAGACTTGACACTAGACGATGGTGTGAAAAAAAACGTCGCAGCGGTTTGCCGACTGCGGCGAATGTTGCGCACTGGCTAGATCACCGAAGTAACCATAATTGTTGCCAATGGTGCATCACGGAGTGTCCATTTACATGACTACCAAACGGGCCGTGGCTGCGTAGGCTACCTATCAGTACACAGCTGAAAAGGTCCCGGCGAATTGAAGTCTTTCGAATAGATCGCCGGCAATGAGGTGCCGTTAAAAGCAGGAGTCAAACATGTGCTTGTGCCACGAATCACACCACCCCGATCACGACTTGGTCCCATCGCGCTACGCCAAGCGTATCGGCGACATCGACGTAGTAGTGATAAGCGACGGCGCGATACCGATCCCTTCCAACATCTTGGGCATCAATGTCGATGCCGACGTCCGGGATGCCACCCTTCGCAAGAGATTCTTGCCGGACGTGATCGATTGGGGACTGAACGTGGTCGTGGTCCGTAGTGGCGGGCGAACGATCCTCATCGACGCCGGTGCAGGGTCGGAAATGCCAGACGCCACGCGGGTCGGGCGGTTGGCCATGCGATTGAAGGCTGCAGGCATCGATCCGTCGTCCATTACCGACGTTGTGGCGACCCACATTCACATGGATCATATCGGCGGCTTGCTCGACCAGCGTCTGAGAAGCCAGATGCGCCCGGACCTGCGAATTCATGTGTCGCACACGGACGTCGAATTCTTTAAATCGCCTGATTTCTCCCACAACACGTTTGGCGGGATCCAGGACATCATACGGTCGAGCGCTCGGAACTTCCTGGACGCATACAGCGACGAGTTGCGACCATTCGACAAGCAGTGCGAGGTGGCACCAGGTGTCGTTGCCACTCTCACCGGCGGCCACACGCCAGGGCATTGCGTGGTCCGCGTATCCTCAGGCGGCGAGCGGCTGACCTTCGCAGGCGACGCAGTCGTGCCAGCCGGGGTCGAGTGCCCAGAATGGCAAAATGCATTCGATCACGAACCCGAAGAGGCGACCCACGTCCGGATGCGCCTCTTGCGGGAGGCCGCCGCGACCGGCGAGTTGTTCTTGGCCAGTCACCTGTCGTTCCCTTCGCTCGGTCACGTCGCGGTCGCTGGTAAAGCATTTGAATATGTACCTGCCAACTGGGCGTACTGAACGCGTGCCGTATCAGAGCGTCTTTCTCAAGGACCCAGGGCCTGGGTCCTTTTTTTGTGCCAACACCAGAAGACGACCACGCAGCCCGCGCTGGTGTTGCACGGCGACGATGACCAGATCGTTCCATACAAGGATGCCGGCGTTATCCACCAAGATCCTTAAAGATTCAACCCTCAAAATCTATCCGGCATTTCCCATGGCGTATTGACGGCCAATGCGGGCGCTCTCAATGCGGACATGCTGAACTTCATCAGAAGTCAGCCGTAAATCAACACCCTTGAACTGCGAAGAGCGCATCGCGCCCTGAGGTCTGGACAGAAAACATCTACTTTAAGCGAAATCCATCGTAGTTCTCGCTGGGGCGCGTCGAGCTATCGATATTGAACCGAATATCCCGCTCGAATTCGGCAAGCTTGAAGTCAAAAGATGCCAAGCAAGCGATTTTTTCGAAATCAAGCGTAGTGAAATCAACATTCATGCCCACCATTCGCGGTAACGACATATCGAGCAAATCGTTGATCGCATGCACCTTCCCCATGATGGACCATCGCATGGAATCGACGATAAAAACCACGTCATGGATATCGATGCCTATTTGTTTTTCGATTAACCATGTGGCACACAACAGCATAACTTCAAAGAGTTTCTTCAAATTTTTTGCGATCTTCGCAACGATGACGTCGATGATCGGCGCATTGGGCGATGAGCTGTACTTTTCAATTGAGCAAACTGCGTTACGCGCCCTCTTCAGCCCATGCTCGAAATTGACTGCTGACGTATTCATACGTAATGGCCTCACAAAGAGCGCAATAACGTGAAATGTGCGGCGCATCCGATACAGGCCAGGTTGCGTCAGTCAGAACAGTAAGCGCGTCGTAGCTCAATAAGTAGCTGGCTTGCATCAATCACCATGTTGTACACCTGGAAACAATCTGGACTTTGCCCCTCCATTGCCATGCAGTTTTCGAAATCATTGCAACTTTTCGTTGGCACTCGTTGTTCTCTCAAAAAGCAAATGAAGGACCGCGGCATCTAGCGCGCAGCCCTTTCTATTTCTCCGAAACACAGCATGCCACCCGACAAATGGCGTATCCACGTTTCAAGATCCGTTCGATTGGTGCCACACGAGCAACATCGTGAGTCCCTTGTCATGCCTACAAGTCCATCCGATGGGTGACCACAATTGGCTCACACCGGGAAAACGCCATGACTCGTATAGAAAAAAGCATCTTCGCGAGTGTCCGTTACGTGGCAATCGCCGTTGCGACGACTCTTGCTATCGCCGGTTGCACAACATCGAACGACATTCGTGTACCAACGCTCGCATCAACAGAGGCAGCCGAACGATCGCGCAACGCCACCGTGGCGATGTCACCCGCGTTGACTGACAAAGCGCCACCATCCGAATGGTGGAAATTGTTTGACGATGCCACGTTGACGACTCTGGAAAGTGAGGCGTTGACATCCAATCTTGATCTACGGGCAGCGGCGGCACACGTTGACGAGAGTCGCGCCCAGCTTGGGCTAGCCAACGCGTCACGGCGGCCACAGGTTGCTGCGGAGGCTGACTACACGCGATCAGGAATCAGCCAACATTCCCCCTTGTCCGCGCTCGGCGCGCCATCCACTGCATTCAATACGTGGGACCTAGGTATCGAAGTGAGTTGGGAGGTAGACCTTTGGGGTTACCTTCGTCACCTGAGTGAATCGGCAAACGCCCGCCTTCAAGCCAGCGAATTTGATATGGCGTCGGTGAAAGTCTCAGTTGCTGGCGACGTAGCACGCACCTACTTGCTGCTGCGTGGAACGCAGGCACAAATCGATATAAGCGAGCAAAATCGCCAGATTGCCGAGCACTTGCGGCAGTTGGCCGATAGCCGCCTGCAGAATGGCGTGGCAACTCACTTCGACGTGGCATCAGCTAGCGCCGACGTGGCAAGTATCGATGCTCGCCTGTCGCAACTCCATGAGCAGCGCGACGCGCTGACAAACGCACTAACCCTGCTTTTGGGCCAGCCGCCGCGGGAACTGGATGCAACGCTTGGCAGCTCGGCCATGCCATCCATGCCAAGGCAATTGCCCATCGGAGTACCTTCCGAACTGGCCCGAAATCGTCCAGATATCCTTCAAGCCGAGGCTCGCTTGCACGCGGCGGTTGCCGACATCGGCGCGGCCAAGGCGGATTTCTATCCCCGCATTAGCCTGACGGGAAATCTCGGGGTTCAAGCGTTCGACCTGAGTGATTTGGGGAGCTGGAACTCGCGGCAGTTTTCCTTCGGGCCGTCGCTGTACCTTCCGATCTTTCAGGGTGGACGACTCAAGCGCAATCTCGAGCTAAGTGAGGCTCGGCAACACCTGGCCGGTATCGCCTATCAGAAGACGGTCCTGAACGCCTGGAGCGAAGTTGACGATGCGCTCGACGCCTATACGACCGAAGTCAAGCGACACCAGCAGCTTCAAGATGCCGTAACGCAAAACCAAGCCGCGCTCAATGTCGCGATGCGTGCATATCATCAAGGAACCGTCGATTTCACCACCGTTTTGATAGCAAGGCGATCATTGCTAGCCAGTCAGGCAGAGCTGACCGATTGCACTACTGCTTCTGCGTTATCGGTCGTTTCGCTCTATCGGGCATTGGGCGGCGGCTGGTCACCAGAGTTTCTGGCCGCGTCGGCGGCTGGCGGGAGTCACCCATGACAATCCCTGCATCCGCACCTGCCGCGGCACAAGGAAGTCATCCGTCAACGGCAGCTCAAGAGCCAGCGTTCGGCCTCCGTCTGGCCATCGGCTTGCTCGGCGTACTGTTGGCAGCCATGGTGTCCGGACTGAACAGTCGCGTCCCCGGGTTGGTCTTGCCTGATTTGCAGGGGGCCTTGGGCTTTGGCTATGACGATGGCTCTTGGCTGAGCACTGCCTATGCCGCAGGTGAACTGGTTGCCATGCCCTTTGCGTCTTGGTTCGCCGTCACCTTTTCGCTGCGGCGTTTCCACCTCTCCATGCTTTCGGCAGCATTGGCGCTGGCAGCGGTCATGCCATTTGTACGCGAGCTACATTTGCTACTGGCTCTCCGTGCCCTCCAGGGCCTGTTTTCGGGAGCGCTAGTTCCCTTACTGATGATGTGTGCGTTGCGCTTCCTGCCAATGTCCCTCCGGTTGCATGGCTTGGCCATGTACGCGTTGACCTCGACGTTCTCGCCGAATATCGCTCTATGGCTCGCGACGCTGGCACTGGATCGGCTAGCCGATTGGCGCTGGGCCTACTGGCACGTGATTCCCATCGGCATAGTGGCAATGGCACTGGTAGCTTGGGGCCTTCCAAAGATGCCCACGGCGCTCCCGCGCTTGAAGGACGCCAATTGGGCAGGCATGGCGCTGGGCGTTCCTGGCTTGACGCTTCTGGTCATCGCCCTGGACCAAGGCGTCCGCCTGGACTGGTTCCATTCGCCCATTGTCACCGCGTCGTTTCTAACCGGAACGATCCTCACAGCGTTGTTCATGGCATCGGAATGGCGACACCCTGCACCGTTCATCAAACTGCAGATGCTCCAGCGCCGCAATTTGGGTTTAAGTTTCAGCGTCTTTGTTCTGTTGCTGATCATCGGTGGCACAGCGGTCACGTTGCCTGCCAATGTACTTGGACAGCTGCAGGGATTTCGTCTTGAGCAAAGCATGGAGATAGGCCTGATCGTCGGGCTGCCCCAACTGGTGTTGGGCTCGTGTGTGGCGATCCTGCTTTACCAGCGCTGGATCGATGCCCGCCATATCTTTGCGGCAGGACTCGCTTGTCTTGCGATCGCATGTTGGATGGGGAGCTTTATTACCAGCGATTGGATGGTGGCTCAGTTCATCGGCCCGGAAGTCCTGTACGCGCTCGGGCTGCCTATGACGATTATCCCGCTGCTGTTCTTAGCGACAAGCGTCGTGCAACCGCCGGAGGGCCCGTATGTTTCTGGCATCGTCAATCTATTTCGCGCACTCAGCGCCACACTTGGGGGCGCCTTGATCGGTCAACTTTCGGTGGTGCGCAACCGCTTTCATACCGAAATGTTACTCGACCAAGCAGGCAACCTTGCCGCTCGACTACCGTCAGACGACGCTCGTTGGGCATCAATCGCGTCCAACATCGCGCAGCAGGCTGGCGTGCTCTCCACTGCCGATGTCTATCGCGTTTTTGGGTTACTGGCCCTGTTGTTGATTCCAGTCGTACTGAATCTGCAGTACATCCCGGCACCTACGACGACCGCCAGCCCAATCACGTCGCCTTCGACCACACCACGGGCAAGCGCAGCCTCCTGACCCCTCCCTTTCTCAGTACGAGGCATTCATTCCATGGCAACGAACACTCGCTTTCGCATCATGGTCGGCGCTATCGTCGCCGTTGCTCTGGTTGGCGCTTTTGTGATTCTGAATCGTTCCGAATCAAGTGCGCCCGAACAGAGAACCGATGACGCATACGTGCAAGCCGACTTTACCGTCATCGCTCCTCAAGTGGCCGGCGTCATTACTCGCCTGGCTGTGCAGGAGAACCAGGAGGTCCAGGCCGGCGCTCCCCTCGTAAACATCGATGAACGCGATCTACGTATCGCCGCCGATAGCGCAAAGGCGACCGCAGACAGCTTGCAGGGTCAGCTTGAGCAGCAGCAAAACATGATTGCGCAAGCCCGTGCGATGGTCGCGGCCTCTGATGCCAACCTGAAGCTTGCCCAGGCCAATCGGGATCGCTTCACGAACCTCGCTCGGGATGGCTCCGGCACTGTTCAAGCGCGCCAACAAGCGGAAGCTGCATGGGAAATCCAACAGGCCACACTTGAACGCGATCGCGCGGGACTTCGGGCGGCAGAGCAGCAAGTGGCCATTCTCCAGGCCAACCTCGACAAGGCCGAGGCCGCCAAAGCAGATGCTGATCTGAAGTTATCCTATGCAACGATCGTTGCGCCGATCAGCGGTGTCGTAGCACAGCGCAAAGCCAGAGTTGGGGCATACACGCATGTGGGCGAACCACTTCTGACTCTGGTTCCACTCGATGCCGTGTATGTGGAAGCGAATTTTCGTGAAACGCAGCTTGCGCGCATGCGCGTCGGCCAAGTGGTGGACATCACCGTCGATGCCTTGCCAGGCACGCATCTCAAAGGATCGGTGGAAAGCTTGGGCCCCGCCAGCGGCGTCAGCTTCTCTGCGATACCGGCCCATAACGCCACCGGGAATTTCACCAAGATCGTGCAGCGCCTACCCGTTCGCATTCGCCTCGATCCTGGGCAGGATGACATCCGCAGGCTGCGCGTAGGCATGTCGGTCCGCCCCAGTATCAGAGTCAGTGCTGGTTGATACCCCGTCTCTCCGAGCCATATCGGACCCCACTCCTTACGCGACAGCTCATTCAGGGCGCAACGATTGATGCCTTGCCATCAACACCGTGAGTCCACCGGCGGCTCTACCAGCGACTGCCGACCACGCCTAGCATCAACACGAACACTGTCGGCATCTATGAAAGGGCGGGTTTTCATGAAAAAGATCGGCGTAGATGGTACTGGGCTCATTGAAAAAAGGTCGTTGGGCGCATGAGCCTTTTTAAACCAAATATTGGCTTATACGGCCTCTTTCACCTCATGAAATTTGCCCACAGCATGAACAAAGATGTGGATGCTCGAAAGGCTCTCTTTGCCCATGAGCGCGTCCTCGCCCAAGGCCAACCATGAGCAACCAGAACCGTCCTCCCGTCACCCTGCTCGACAAACACTATGGGGCTGATTTTCTCCCGCTGTATACGGCGACCGTTCATGTCACAGGCGGCGAGTCAAAGCATGGACGCGCCACCGGCATTGTTCGCTCCGACGACGGCGTCCTGGACCTAAGACTCCGGATGCCGGAACAGCTGGGCGGTGAAGGCGGCGGCACCAACCCAGAGCAATTGTTCGCAGCGGGTTACGCTGCGTGCTTTCACGGTGCCCTCAGCCTGCTCGCAGCGCGAAGGAACATCGATATACCAGACGCGGAGGTGATCGCCTCGATCACATTCGGCCGGGACCCGGTGGATGGCCTCTTTGCGCTCACGGCAGAAATTCGCATTCGCTTGCCTGGTGTTGACCGGGCAGTCGCCGAAGAGTTGGTGCGCAATACGGAGCGCATTTGTCCTTACACGAAAATGGCGAAGTCCGGAATCAATTGTGTCATTTTGCTCGAATGTTGATTGCATCAAATACGCCTGCCTTTTAGTTCGCCTTTTCCGTGTAGATCTTTATAGCTTTCATTTCCTATTGAAGTCTCGATGAGCAAGAACGCTCCATAACGAGCTGGATATCAAACCATCGGAGACGAAGTAGCGAAACCGCCATAGGCAACATGACCTGGAGTCAGAAATGAGCGTAGTAAAGAACATCTCACATCCCGCGAATGCGGCGCCCGATGAGTCGGTCCCCTCTCGTTATTCGCTGCGGGTGGGCGACATTGAAGTGCTCGTCATCAGCGATGGAGTATTTACGCTGTCGGCTTCAACGTTGGCCACCAATGTAAAACCGGCCGACCTGTCGGCGTGGCTAACAGCCCGACTTGAATCGGTGGACGAATACAAGTGGCCTCTCAACGTAGTCGTAGTACGCAGCGGTGGCCGGACCGTGCTCATCGATTCTGGCGTAGGCGATGAGTTCCCCGACGCTCCGCGCGTCGGCAAATTGGCCTCGCGACTGGACGCAGCCGGAGTCGATCCTGCATCCATAACTGACGTGGTTATTACCCATCTGCACGTTGACCATGTGGGCGGCCTGCTTTCCGAAGGCTTGAGGCGCCGGATGCGTCCCAACGTAACGATTCACCTGGCGACCGCTGAAGTCGCGTTCTGGGCGGCGCCCGACTTCTCCCAGAACACATTTGGCGGATTCCCCGATGTGCTGGCATCGGCCGAACGTCGATTTATCGACATGTACCGCGGCCAGTTGCGCCCCTTTGAGACCGAATGCGAAGTAGCGCCAGGCGTGGTCGCCAGCTGCATCGGTGGCCACACCCACGGACACAGTGTGGTCCACGTTGCGTCGGGCGGAGAACGGCTGACATTCATTGGTGATTCGGTGTTCGAGAACCACTTCGATCACCCCGAATGGCACAACGCGTTCGACCACGACCCCGAGGAGGCAGTCCGCGTGCGTCTCGCGCTTCTGCGAAAGCTGGCAGCCAGCGGAGAGTCCGTGCTGGCAGCTCACCTGCCCTTCCCATCCATCGGTCGTGTCGCCGTCAACGGCGAGGTGTTCCGCTGGATACCGACCACTTGGGACTACTGACCACTGGGCTCCAGTCATGCCGATGGAACTTGCAGCTCGGGTCAACGCATGCGCTTTTGGCGCCATGTATGGCGCAAAGAAAAAGGTCGGCCAGGCTGGACGACCTTTTTCTGCATGTGTGCATGGGTCTGAATCTGTTGATTCTCTAGGGATGCTTTGATCTATTCCATGCACCCGGCATGAGGTGAAGCTTATAGCTCAATGATGCCTCGTCGCGCCGCGACCGTAACCGCATGCGTACGGTCCGCGACATCCAGCTTGGTAAATATGTTCTTCATGTGTCCCTTGACCGTCTCTTCGGACAGGCCAAGCTTCGATGCTATTTGCTTGTTGGCCTGGCCAGACGCCACGAGCCGGAGAATCGCGATTTCACGTTCAGTAAGCGCCTCATCGACCACGTGCATCGCGATCTCGTTGGCGACATCACGCTGCAGATGGCGTTGGCCACGATGAACGTCCCGAATGGCATCAATCAACTCGGTCCTCAGGCCACTCTTGAGCAAATACCCGACTGCACCAGCCTTGAGCGCACGCATAACCTGCGCATCGCCCATATAAGTGGTGAGCACGATGATCCGGGCGCCCGGATCATCGCTTCGAATTGCAGCGATTGCTTCAACACCGTTCATCCCTGGCATTTGCAGGTCCATGAGCGTTACGTCCGGACGCAACGTGCGAAAACACTCGACGGCCTCTTTTCCGTTGCGAGCTTCACCCACCATGACCATGTCGTCATGGTTACTCAAGGCAGCGGCAACGCCATCCCGCAGGACAGGGTGGTCGTCGACTATGAGAACGCGAATCTTCCGGTCATTCATCGATGGAACTCCTTCGCATGAAGCGCGGCAGCCAAGGTTTGGCGGGCGGCCTGAGCTTTGCGAATGCCAGCTTGGCTGGCATGGTGAGCGTGATTTCCGAGCCTGCATCGAGGCTGCTGACGATCATGATATTGCCGCCGATCTTCTCGGCGCGCTCGCGCATGCCAAGCATGCCGAAGTGTCCATCTTTGCGTCCATTCTCCAAAACGTCCTTGGGAATGCCGACTCCGTCATCCCGCACGCGTATGGCAAGGTGCCGCGGCTCGAAGCCGATGGCGACTTCGGCGGACGATGCTTGAGCATGATAAGCGATGTTGAACAGTGCCTCGCGCACGATCCTTTTTATCTCTTCAGCGACGAATGGATGCAGTAGCCGCGGTCTTCCCTCCACGAGGATGCGAACCGGGATCGGCGGATCGAACGGCGCGTCGGTCACGAGGTGCTCGACGATCGCACAAAGATCGTTGGTGCCTTCGGCACCGCGCAGGTCACGCACACGGTTCCTTGCGTCGATCACGACGTCCTCGGCCGCCACCAATGCGGCCTCCAGCTGTTCGTGAACTTTCTGGTCGTGCGTCATGCGATCGGCAGTCGCCTGGAAACGAAGTATCAAGCCCTGAATGCCCTGCAGAAGCGTGTCATGGAGTTCACGCGCTATGCGCTCTCGCTCTTTGGCCCGCTCGTCCAGCCGACTGTGGATGCTGCGCGCGATCTGCGTCACCCGCAGTCGATAGATGGCACCAAGCAAAACGAGGACGAGCGTAGCACTGACAGCCGGGAACCATGCCGATTGGAAGAATGTCGGCGGAATCTCAAAATCGAGTGTCGCACCGGAACGATTCCATACCCCATCGTTATTGGCCCCGATGACGCGGAACCTATATTTTCCGGGCGGCAGGTTCGTATAGAACGCTTGCCGCCTGGCACCCGGATCGACCCAGTCCCGGTCAAATCCCTCGAGCATGTACTTGGCGCGGACACGGGTGGGGTCTGCGAAGCTCAGGACGGAGAAATCGATTTCAATATTGGCCGTATCGGCCTTCAGCTCGAGCCTAGCCGGATCCCGGTACACGCGCCTGTCGGCGGTGATCGACGTGATCGCAATGCCGGGCGGCAGCGTGTCGCGGACGATGTGTGCGGGATCCATCCACAGGGTTCCGGTCTCGGTCGCGATCCACACTCGTCCGTCGCCGCCGCGCACCAGGGACCGTTGCGAATGTGAATGAGGACGGCTCTCCAATCCATCACCAAAACCGAGCGACGTCGTTGGCGTCGGGAACGCGCCGTCGCGGAATGCACGGTCGAGATCGCGCCACCGAAGCCGGATTAGCGACTTCGGGTATGCCAGCCAGATATCGCCGTCCGGCATCTTCACCATGCCGTTTATGCGACTGCCCGGAGACACCGGATTGGCTCTCACCGTTTCGATTTGCGGCCCGCGGATGCGCGACAGGCCAAATGCGCCAGTTGCATACACATCGCCTCCCGTCGCGTAGAGCGTGAGGACCTGTGGCTCGCTTCCACCAAAATCCAGGCGTGTTGACGACTGTCGTCCGGAACTATCCACCCAGACCAGCTTGTCGCCCGTCTGAACAACCACGCCGCCCGATGGAGCGCGGATCATGGTGGTCGGATAGAAGTCGGATCGATCGCCAGGGGCCAGGATGGTTTGCCATCCACCATCCTTGTAACGGCGTACGCCGCTGGCGGCCGCGGATATCCAGAAATTACCTGCCGCGTCAAAGGCGCAATCGTAAATGATGTGGCCGGAGCCCTGATCGGGGCGCTCGATGGTCTCGCGAATACCGCCATTGGCCCACACGACGATGCGGGGCCCGAAGCCAAGCCAGAGCGAGCCATCCGGCGCCTCGCACATGCTCTGGGGCTCGCTCACGTTATCCAGAATCGGCTCCGGTGCGCCGCCCGGCCGGACGCGAAAAATCGTGTGCGCCTCACCGATGTAGACGCTTCCATCAGAAGCATCCAGCAACTTGTCGCCGAAGGTTGCGGGAGCCTCCAACTCAGGCTCCGCTATCAGCGTGGCGGGCCGGAACTTGTCGAGGCCTCTTTCAGTACCGACCCAGATGTTTCCTTCCCGATCCTCTAGCAACTGGTTCGTGACATCCGAAGACAGACCATCCCGGCTCGTGAACGATTCGGCAGCGCCGCCATGGCCACTTTCGAGAGTGGCAGTCGGTATCGCGACGCGTCGCACGCCGCTGTAGCGTGTACCGAGCCATAGGCTTGATTCATGATCAAACAGCGGCGTCCCCTCGCTGAGCCCGTCACCGGTGCGATAGGGAGTGCTCAGTGACGGCGGCGCACCGCGGCCACCCGGCCCGGTAATGGGATAGCTTCCGCCGCTCTCGGAAAACCATATCCGACCCTCCCGATCCTGGGACAGCAGGCCAAAAGAGGTCTTGCGATAGATCTCGAACCGCTCGGCGCCGGGAGCCAAGCGCGCCACCTCATCACTGCAGGCGATCCAGACCGCGCCATCGGCTGCCACGAGCATGTTCGAAGCACTGGCCGATGGAAGCCCATCGGCCGCATTGAACGTTTTCCAGTGCCCATCGCGGAACCGAAGCACCTCGGCACTGAAATTCGCCGTTAGCGCCCAAATCTCGCCTCCATTTCCTTCCACCATCTCGACGATCCGGCTCGGAGCAGGCGGCGCCTCCAGGAGGCGGAGCACGCCCCGCCGATAAACCGCGAAGCGGTGTAACGGCTCAAGGCTGGTCCAGACGTCGCCGCTCCTAGTCACCAACAGCGCGCTGGGCAGGTCATTTTTCTGGTCAATGCCTTCCGCTTCGATCCGTTCGAAACGGACTCCATCGAATCGGAACAATCCTTCGCCCGTTGCGAGCCACATGAAGCCATCCGACCCTTGCGCCATCGCACGCACTGGCGCCGGCGCCCCGCTTCCTTCGTTCCATTGCTGGTGCGAGTAGCGCGCGAAGAAATGAGGCGGTCCCGCTAACGTCACCAGGGGCAACGTTGCGAGTGCTGCAGACAGAAGGGTCCTGAGTAGCCACATCGTCGCAATCAATCCCTTCCGGCATCACCACACAAGCCAATGTCCACCTGTGTTGAGTACATCCTAACCCCCCAAACGGGGGGGTGCGAAGCCCCTCTCAAAGGCCTCGCGATAGAGCGATATGGCGATATTGTGACGACATGAGCAATTACGTCTGCCGCTACCCAGATGGCCTCGCCGGGCTTGCCCTGTTCGTTGTTCGCGTGAGTTACGCCGTGGTCGCTTTTGGCATCGTCGCGATGATGCCCGCGAGCCACGTTGGCGGTGCCATTCCATATCTGGCTTCAGGATTGGTCGCCTTATTGCTGCTGATCGGACTTGCAACCCGGTGGGCCGCCCTGCTTCTCGGTATCGCAGTTGCCATCGACCTGGCAGCGGCGGGCCCGATCCAGCAAATGCTTCTTGCAGGCCATATCGGTGGCTGTACGCTGATCGCGCTGATTGGGCCTGGCGCATTCTCCATCGACGCCAAACGCCACGGCCGCCGTGTCATTCACCTCAAATCGAACACCCCCGATCGAGGGACCGGCGCCTGACCTGACTCGGGATACCGTAAATGGCGCGCTGCTGGCAGCCTTGAGGCAACGGCACAGATGAGACTAGTGAGCCATGTCAAACGCCTCATTACCTTTGAACTCAGGTGATCACTCGGACCTTTTGGTATCCAGCCTCTCAGCGAGTTACGCCGGCGTAGTAGCCTTTCTTACCGTGGCTACCGAAGGCAGTTTCTCTCGCGCTGCCGACAAATTGGGGATCGGTCGCTCCGCGGTGAGCCGCAGCGTGCAAAAGCTAGAAAACCAAATCGGGGCACGCCTGTTCTGCCGCACGACGCGCGCGACATCAATCACACGGGAAGGCGAGCTGTTCTATCAGAGTTGCCGCCCAGGGGTTGATCGAATCATGCAGGCGCTCGAAAAGATGCGCGACCTGCGCGAAGGTCCTCCATCCGGGCGATTGAAGATCAGCGCTCCGCATGGATTTGGCCGCAAGGTTGTCGCGCCGCTGATGACGGAGTTCCGCGCACATTTCCCCGCAGTGGGACTTGAGCTGGTGCTTGAGGAGCGGATGGTCAACTTGACGACCGACGGCATCGATGTGGCCTTCCGTGACGGCCGTTTAGACGACAGCCAAATCATTGCCAAGCAACTGATCCCGATGCAAATGCACGTCTGTGCATCGCCAGCTTACGCCCAGGAGCATGGTCTGCCGCGCTCGGTTGACGACCTTGCAACGCACTCGTGCATCAACCAGCGACTCGCCAGTGGTCGTCTGCAATCCTGGGACTTCAAGGTAAGCGGGCAACCGCGCTGTATAACACCGGAGGGAAACCTCATCGTCAACGACCCTTCGCTTGCCATGCGAGCCGTGCTCGCGGACCAGGGATTGGCCCAGCTGCCGGCTTACCAGGTGAGCGATGCACTTCGCAACGGCACTCTAGTGGCATGCCTGGAACACGTCGCACCTGACGACCGGGGACATTACCTGTGTTATCTGAGTCGTGAGCAGCTGCCAAAGCGGATACGGGCATTCGTCGATTTCATGACTACCAACATCCGAGCGCTGGATTTCTCCACCATTGAACTGCGCGCGCACTGTTCCACGCAGGAACAGGAGTTCACGGCGGCTGAAGTGGCCATGTCGTAACTGGAAGATGGGTCACGCTTCGCCACGTGGCGATACACATCGGGTTGGATTTTGGCAAGAAGACAGCGGCCGCCATGATAGGCGGCAGCAGGAAGACACCCATCGCCAAATGAATTACGCGGAGCATTGATCCAAGTATTCATGCCGAAGCAATGTCATCATCGTCAGGAACGAAATTCTATTGAATCAAGTTCGCCACTTTCTGACGACACCTTTTCCCACACTGCATCCAGCTCACCGTCGACCAACATCTCATAGGCGTTTTTTCCGCCGAAAGCACGACGGCATGTACTCATCCATCGCTCAGCAAGATGCCTGCTCCCCAAATTCAGTAGAAGCATGCTCGCAAGATGGGACTGCGTATCTTCAAGAGTCGAGAAGGCCTCCGATAGCAATGTGTCCCGCATCGCATCGACACGCCTAATATCAACCAATATCTTTTCAAAATAGCTCTTTGTAGCCATGACGACCCCGCTTTCGTTCATTGCACTGGACGATATCGGTCAGCTTCGATCACCACTGTGAATCGACCGAAGAAAACGCATGACTGCCGTAGCCATCCCACGGGAAACCAGCTCCATGGCGGTCAAATTGTCTAGCTCAGCGATGGGTGAAGTCTGGTACCAAGCAGCAAGCAACAACGGATCGTCTTCAAGCCTCGCTGCGAGCCTTAGAACCCGGTACATGGCTGAGCGATGCCATGCCGAAACTCTGAATTGACGATCCTTTTCGATCTCTTTCAAGCAAATGGAAAGGAAGGCATCGACGGTTGGCGATGACCTGCCATTCGAAAACGGCCCGACGCTCACTGATGAGAAGCAATGACCCATAGCATGCTCCTTCTGCACGCGACTGCTGCCACACACGTTGACGCTATTGACTCGACCCTCGAAAGACTCGATGCATCATTAATGCGACGCATGGGCGAGCAAGCACAAAGCTGACAAATCGACCCACCATGCTACCTGTGCGTTATTGGCATATTTCCCAACGCCAGTTCGCAACTTCAATTCGCAGGAGGACTCGTTTTTCTCCTTCGCATCCGTCTCGATCGCCGCACTCTGAGTCCATCTTTTTTCATTCACCTCGGTCAACTGAATGCAAGACCGTTGACCGTGAGAGTCATCATAGGCAGGAACATGAGTTGCGGGTAGGTACGGACTTTGGCTCACGGCGTTGCCCATGCGGCATCAATCGACTTCCCCAGAGTCGGTGGGTGAGATTTCCAATCCGGCGCGGAGACGAGGGCGCGCTGCTAGCGATCTATCCGCCATGACGAAAAGCTCGACATGAATTGCACATTCATGGAACGCACGGTCGCCGTTGGACGGTCAAGGCTCGGCATTGCCGCAGATGGTTGGCTATCTTGGCAGGCTTCCACTTCATCGCCACGCCAAAGCTCTCGCTGGATGCCACCTACAACGGGGCAATTTGCTATGCGGGTGAACGACCAGGCGGCGCACCTTAGCCTTACTTATTCGTTGTGAGCGGATGCGACTGCCATGACGCCAGCATAAATCCTTCACGGGTGTGCCGGCGTCGACCTCACACAGGAAGCTGATGATCCGTTCTTCGGTAAAACGCTTCTATACGTCCGATCTCCTTCGGTTGCGGGATTGGGCGCCAAAGCTCGACGCTACTCAATGGCGAGGACATCGCCTGAAGTGCGCCCAAGGCTCACCACAGCCTGCGCAAGTCCGTCTCAATTCACGGACAGAAAATAAGATTAGCGTTTAAATTTACGGCGCCTTCTTTTAAGAAGCCCGATGGACGAAACGATAGACGGTGCTCCGACAGTACCGATGAAAGCAGCCGATCCAAACATGGGAATCATGCGACCTGCTACCTTGCCACTTGTGCAAAGGGTGTATTGACGCTTCCGTCGGTAGGCATTGGCGACAACGGAATATGCTTCACTGCCGAGCGAAATCCCTTATGGGGGTTCCATTGCGCATCCATGGATGCTTCGGCTAAATCGGGGGAGCGAACGTCAGCCATGACGTGTATCGCCTCGTAGTCGTCCCACAGCCTTGCCGATTGGAGCACGGCCTGGATGTAGATGAAGAGCGGAATATCCGTCTTGTCAATGCGCCAGTAGGTAGTAGAGAAACCACCCATTTTCGCAGCTTGAAGAGGCCTTCCCTGTTTCAGCGCAATGCGAACACGCTCGGGGAATGCCTCTACGGCGCGGGACCGAAGCACAAAAATGAGGCTGGCATCCGAAATGGATATATCCTGCTCAACCGTAATTGCAAAGCGAACAAGGTAGGGGTCGGCATTCGCTATATCGTTGCATGCAAGTCGCCTGTTCAGATATTGCGCGACGCGCTGTCGCAGCAAGTTCCATGACTGATTGAAGACAGATGCAACGTGTTCGGACATGGTGGGATTCCTTGGTGCGGGATCAGAACGCCATCACGCTGTCGATTCGTGATGCGGTCAATCACCAAGCTAGCCGGTCACCATGGAGGCTTTGTGCAGATTCGGTACGGGCGTGATGGACGCGCGGTTCTGCAAAGTTCGTCATGCGCTGATTTCGCGCACCGACAACCCGCAGGACAGCCGAATGTCTCGAGGTTGGCGTCATCAATATGCCGCACCAAGCGATGCAGGTGTTCATCGGCGCCTGATCTTCGCGACGGATAAGCAAAGTTGTCAGAATGATCGCCCTACTCTCTCGCCAAGGCATCCACGGGATCCAGTCGTGCTGCGCGACGAGCAGGCAGGAAGCCAAAAAATAGGCCGATCAGCATGGAGCACGCAAAGGCAACCACCATGGATGGAAGGGAAAATATCATGGTGACACCACCACCCCACCCGGATGCCGCCATTGCGCCAAGCAACAGCGCGAGCGCAACACCGGCCACGCCGCCGAGTGTGCAGACCAAGATCGCTTCGATCAGAAACTGTTGCATGATGTCCGAGGCGCGCGCTCCGATCGCCATGCGCAGGCCAACCTCCTGCGTCCGCTCAGCCACGGATACCAACATGATGTTCATGACCCCTATTCCTCCCACCACCAGCGAAATAACCGCAATGGAAGTGATCAGCATGGTCAGGTTGGCGCTAGTCTTGGTAATGGCAGAGCGGATTTGGTCCGCATTGAAGATAAAGAAATCCTTGGTTCCATGCCGGCGCGCAAGGAACTGAGTGATAGCCTGCTGGGCAGCTTTGCTTGGGCTGTGATCACTGATTCGAACCAGAATGCTTTCGAGAGATTGCGTTCCAAGAATTCGCGTAGTGGCAGTCGTATAGGGGATATAGATAGTGGGGCTCGAATTGCGATTTGAGGCAAGGGCCGCAGGCCGCAGCACGCCCGCCACGCGGATGGGAAGCCCACCCAACAGAATCACGGCGTGGAGTGCATCGCTTTTGCTATGAGGGAACAGCGCCGACAATGTCTTCGGATCGATGATGGCGACTTGGGATGCAGCTTTTACGTCTGCGTCATCGAACCATTGCCCTTCATCCATGGCGAGTCCGCGAACACGAAAGAAGTCGGCACCCACGCCATAAACCTGCGCCTGCGCCACGACGTGGCCATATCTAGCCTTCACGTCCAATGAAACGTTGGGTGTGGCGCTATCGATGTAGGGCTGGTTCGCCAGCGCCTGAACATCGGCGTTCCTGAGTGTCTGAATCAACGAGGCATATGGGTCGCCGAAATCCTTGCCAGGATAGATTTCCATGGTGTTGGTGCCCAGCTCGCTGATTTGACTCAAGACCTGGCGCTGAGTCCCCTTTCCCACTGCCACCATGCAGACGACTGAGGCAATACCAATGATGATGCCAAGCATGGTCAACACGGTGCGTAGCCGGTGAGTGGCCATGGCCAGCAATGCCATCTGCATGGCATTTCCCAGGCGCGCCATCACGCGCCACCATGTGCTCATGCGCAAGGGTGGTTCCTGCGGATGGATCGGCCGACGCGGCGCGGCGATCGATGCCGGCTTGGCACGATCCGAGACAATGCTGCCGTCGCGAATTTCGATGACACGCGGGGTGTGCGCCGCAATCTCCGGATTATGCGTGATGATGATGACCGTATGCCCTTGGGCATGAAGACTCCGAAAGAGCTCCGTCACCTGCTCGCCGCTTGCTGTATCAAGCGCTCCCGTAGGCTCGTCGGCCAATATGACTTCGCCGCCATTCATCAAGGCTCGTGCGAGCGATACACGCTGCTGTTGTCCGCCGGAAAGTTGCGATGGACGGTGATGCCCGCGCCCGTCCAGTCCGAGAGCTCGCAACAGCTCCTTGGCGCGGGCACGCCTTGCAGCCGGCAGAGACCCTGTATAAAGCGCGGGAAGCTCGATGTTGTCCTGTGCGGTCAGTCGCGGCAGGAGATGGTAGCGCTGGAATACAAAGCCAAAATGCTCTCGGCGTAAGGCCGACAATGCATCTGGCGAGGCCTCGGAAGTATCCTGCCCAGCCACGAAGTAGTGGCCAGATGTGGGATGGTCGAGACAGCCGAGAATGTTCATCAGCGTGGATTTGCCCGATCCGGATGGGCCCACGATGGCAACCATTTCACCGCGCCGAATGGTCAGGTCAATGCCGCGCAGCACTTCCGTGACCGTGTCGCCGTTTCGATAGGACTTGGAAACACCACGCAAATCCAGCAAGACGTCGGACGTCATGAGCCCATATCCAACAGCGACGGAGCCGACTCGTCCGGAGCCTTGGAGGCATCCCCCAGCACCACGCGCTCGCCAGCACGAAGGCCTTTGCGGATCTCTGCCCTATCGTTATTGTTCAGGCCGACCGTTACCGTTTGGGCCTTGAGGCGTCCGCGAGTATCCACGACCTGGACGGAATAAACGGAGGGTGCGATCTGCTCGCCAAGTGCCGACGAAGGGATCGTCAGAACGTGCTCTGCACGAGCGAGGAGGATGGACACCTGCACCGTCATCGATGGGCGCAGCATGCCCTCCGGGTTTGGCACCGTGAACATGGCGTTGTAGTAGATGGCCGCATTCCCGCCAGGTGCAGCAGTTCCGCTGGCCTCTGTGGCCGCCGTGGTCGGGCCGGGCTCAATACGCTCGATGCGCGTGTAGTGGCGCCGATCAGGGGATCCGAGTGTCGTGAACCAGGCCACCTGGCCGGGGGTCAACTTGGAGACGTCTGCCTCGGAGACTTCAGTTCGCACCACCATGGTGTCCATATCGGCGATGGCAACGATCGTTGGCGTGGATTGAAAGGCGTTAAGGGTCTGCCCCGAATGGCACTTACTTAGTGCTATTTCCCAGGCGAAATTGAATCTAAGCCTCTGATTTTTTAGGGCGACTGGCGGCCAGGCATACTGTTGGTACCACCC
>Ga0055535_1000527_pt1 | contig 33210 bp, 31 predicted proteins | sample Araplaol_mTSA_r2_FD_54992 | JGI IMG/M metagenome (GOLD analysis project Ga0055535, IMG submission 54992) | Arabidopsis root microbial communities from North Carolina, USA - plate scrape CL_Col_mTSA_r2 | ecosystem: Host-associated > Plants > Roots > Endosphere | place: USA: North Carolina... | reverse complement strand
CCTCCCCCCAACCGGCACCAGCAAAAAATCAATACGCGTTGCCGCCCGAGTAATCGTTGTTGATCGTGCTGCTGAGTTGCTGCATCACGTTCGCATCCGTCGTGGTGATGCCAAGCTCACGATTCTTGTTCAACGAGTAATACGAGAAGTTTTCCGAGCCCACGAACGCGACCGCGCCGGACGTGCCGTAATCGGCCACGATGGCCTTGGCATGGATGTATAGCGAGGTGTTGTCGTTCGGATAGGTGGCGATGTTGGCGCCGGCCGACTTCAACGTGTCCAGATTGCTGTAGTACTTGCTGTTGTCGGTCATCACGATGGTTACGTTCACGCCGGCGGAGGCCGCATTTTCCAGCGCGCTGACGATACCGCTGTCGCTCATCTCCTCGTTTTCCACCAGCAGGCTGGTGCTGGCGTTGTTGATGATGTTGAGCAGTGCGGTGCGCGAATTGGTCGGGCTCCACACCAGATCGTCGCCGTTGGAAGGGGTGACCGAGGTGTGCGCAAAATCCTTGTTGAAGGTGGCTTCGATTGCGCCCATGTCGACGGGGTCGCTCTCGATCACCGCGAAGTCGCGGCTGGTGCTGTAGTAGCGGCTGGTCAGGTTCAGCGACATGATGGCTACTTGCGCGTTCGACGTGCCGTAGTCGATCAGGATGCTTTTCTGGTGCGTGGCCGAGTAGGTGGTCCAGGCCCATTTCACGTTCACGCCGCAACCGCTGAGCTGGTTATAGGCCGAGGTGTTGTTGCTCTTTTCGAGATTTACGTCGAGTATCACGCGAACTTTCACGCCACGTGCAACGGCATGGCACAGATCGTTCTGGGCGGTGGTGTCCTGCAGTTCGTACATCGTCATGTCGATGGTCGATTGCGCTGCATTGATCAGCTTGTAGATCGAGGCCAGCCCCTGGTCGGGCTCGATCACCAGCGTCTGCGTACTCTGTGCAAAAGCAGGCAGCGCAAGGCCGAAGGCACAGGCAGCCGCCAGCGCGGCCTTGACGATGGAACGTTTGCTACGGATGTGCATGACTTGATCCTTATGTCGAGTGAGATGAGAACGCATTCCTTGCGCCGATCCGCGACCGCGCTCCCTACGCGGCATCTTCGGCTGCCCGGCCATGCCGGTTTTCCCCATGCGACAGTGCGTGCAGCACGACAGCCGAAGGCGCGCATCTCAGCGGCCGCGCATGACAGGAATCTTTCCATCGCATGGCAGGCGGCACGCGCGTTTATGTGGCGTGCGCCTTCGTCATCGCTGGGTGAATATGCGACGGATTGAGATCGATGGAAGTGTCGTATGGCTCACATCTTTCGATGTGCGAATGCAAAGTCAGTTACGTGCAAGCTTGGGATGCCAATGGGCGCGATGGAGCCACATGTCCAACCCCCACAGGGCAATACCGAGCAAGGCCATGGCGGCGGTGAGAAAGTCGCTTTCATCCATCTTGTGAGCCAGCGGCGCGCCCAGGATCAGGCTGAAGAAAATGATCGCTGGTCCCATGCGTCCCGCACGCAGCAGCAGTTCGCCTTTCGCCAGTGTACGCCGGCGGAATCGCCGCACGGAAAAAACAAAGCTCAACGCGGACAGCATGCCGCCGAAGCCGTGTGCCCAAGGCGATAGCTGGATGGACACGCCGCAGATGCAGAGTAACGGCATGGCGAGCCGGCGCAGCCATGGCCAACGTGTCGGCGCCGTTTCCGGTTGTCCTTGCCATTGATCGAACCACCAGCATCCCGCAAACAGCAACCATCCGCCGAGGATCGTCGAGCCAAGCACGCTGGATGCGCTTATCGCCGCGTGCCAATCCGCACTGTCGGACCCGACCTTGCTGCCCGTCGCGACGAGGCCCGTGACTGCGCAGATGATCATCAACGCCCACACGCATGCGCGCAGGGTATAGAGCATGAACCGTTCCCGCGTCAGCAAGGCGCCCGTCACCGCGGCGCGCGGCCAGAACGCGGCTTGCCTCCGGTCGATCGCCACCGGGGTGTCTTCGAAGCGGCCGGTAGGAGAAAGCCCCTGGATCAAACGCGCCAGCCGGTGGCTACGCTGAGATTGCATGGAGGCCCACGCAGTGCGCATCCAGCGGAAAGGCCGTTGCAGAAACGCGAGATCTTTGCGCAGCGACGACACGTCGGGCAGGCCGTTGCGCATCAAGCCGATTCGTCTTGCGAATTCGTGATGATGTTCGGGCAGCAATTCCCGCAACGTTCGTTGCCGTATGCGCAGCGCTTGCAGGGCGACGGGATTGACGCCCGACAATACGTGGTCCAGATCGAAGAAGCGCAGCAAGGCATCCATGCAATAGGCGGCGATGGGTTGCGGCTGCTGGAACAGGCGTTGCAGCACTACCTGGGCCGCCTGTTGCTTGACCTGGATGGACCAGAACTCGGGTTGTTGCTGCAGCCGGCGTAATAGCGCGCTGCTGTCTTCCGCTTCGACCGCGGCACGGATGACTTCATTCGCCAGTGCGCCGAGGTTGACGGCAGGCGGCGGCGCCGTCTTGGCGGCGCTGTTTTGGAGCGGTGGTGGCGTCGCGGGTGGCTGGACGGTTTCGGGGCGACGCGGCGCTTCTTGTGGCACTGCGGGCGGGGTGGTGACAGCCGGCGGCGTAGCCTTCGTGACCTGCGCCAGCACCATCTTGTACGCCGTATGCAAGCGCTGAAACGCTGCCGGGTCTTCATCCGGGCGCGTGGTGCGCAACAAGCGCGCATACGCACGCTTGACGCTGGCGACATCGGCCTCCGGCGTGAGCCCCAGCAGCGCGAACGCCCAGTTCAAAGTTGTGCCTCCAGCGAATCGAGCGCATTACTGAAGCTCTTGCGATGTTCTTCGATCAGCCGTTCGTCCTGCGCCTCCAGCACTTGCCGGAAATGGCCGATCCATTGCTGCAGCGTTTGGCGGGCGGAGAGATGCTCCTCGAACAAGCGCTCGGCGCGGGCGAGCAAGGCGATGTTTTCCTGCTTGGCGCGCGGGTGGATCTTCAGCGCCGACAGGGCGGCCAGGCGCGCGCGGATTTCCTCGTCATTGAGCATGCCGGGATTCTGCTGCAGCACCAGCTCGTGGCGAATGCCGCTGGACTTGGGGGTTGCTTCCACTTGCAGCACGCCATTGATGTCGTAGGTAAAGCGCACCACCACTTCGTTGTCGGCAATGGAAAGCGTGGGATTGAGCGCGATTTCCAGCTCGCCCAGCTTGATGTTGTTCTCCACCATCGGGTTTTCGCCCTGGTAGATTTTCAAGATGAGCTTGGTCTGCCGTTCGGTCATCGGCCAATAGCTGCTTTCGCGGCTGATCGGCACCACGCTGTTGCGCTGGATGATGGGCGAGAACAAGCCGTCCTGCACATGCCCTTGCGCATCGCGCTGGCCAATTTCCACGCCCAGCGTGTACGGACATACATCGGTAAGGATGACTTCTTCCAGCTTCGCATCGCGGCTTTTCAGGCCCGATGCAACACATGCGCCCAGTGCGATGGCTTCATCGGGATTGACGTGGCGCAGCGGCAGTTTGCCGAACATGCGCGCGATGAGGCGCGACACCAGGGGCATGCGGCTGGCGCCGCCGACCAGCACGATTTCGTCGAGTTGATCCGGGCGCAGGCGCGCATCGCGCAAGGCGCGCTCCAGCGGCATGCGCATGCGCTGCATCAGCGGTTCGGCCAGGTGGATGAAGCGGTCCTGGTCGATGCTCCACTTGATGTCGTGTTTGCCTGCCTGGCATTCCACGCTTATCTCGGGTTGCTGGCTCAGGCTGCGCTTGGCCAGCTCCAGGCGGCGGCGCAACAGGCCGCGTTCGACCGGCGAAAAACTGTCGGCGCGCAGTTTCAGGTCGCCAAGGCAGGCGTCCTGCAGCGCATCGAGAAAATCCTCGCCGCCGAGATAGTTGTCGCCGGCGCTGGCGTGCACTTCCACCACGCCTTCGAACATCTCCAGCACCGATACGTCGAAAGTGCCGCCGCCAAGATCGAAGATCAGGAAGCGGCTGCCTTCCTTGCGTTCCTGCAAACCATAGGCAAGGGCGGCGGCCGTCGGTTCGTTGATCAGTCGCTCCACCTTGATGCCGGCCAGTTCGCCGGCTGCGCGCGTGGCCTTGCGTTGCGCATCTGAAAAATAGGCGGGCACGCTGATCACCGCTTCCTGCACCTTGGCGCCCAGTGCGGCTTCGGCATCGGCCAGCAGCGAGCGCAGCACCAGGGCGGACAGTTCCTCCGGGCGGAAGCTGCGCTGCCCGAGCTGCACCTCGCGCGCCGTACCCATCCAGCGCTTGAATGCCGCGACACTGGCGTTGGGATGGCTGATCAAGCGGTCGCGCGCGGCGGCGCCGACCAGCATATGGCCGTCGTCATCGACGCTGACGACAGACGGGGTGAGATAGTCGCCCAGCGCGTTGCGGAAGAGTTGCGGCCCTTCCTCGCCATAGCAGCCAATGAGTGAATGCGTGGTGCCCAGATCGATACCGACGATCATGTGTGCTTGCCCCTGTACTTCCTGTGTGCGGCGTTGGCTCTCTCCCCATCCTTGCCGCGGAGGAGTACTGGGGTGAGGGTCAATCTTGCCAGATACCTGTTCGTGCAATCAAAAAAGATCGGAGCGGCCCGGCACGGATGGATGCTTGCCTGGCTTTGTCCTGACATCACCACGGCGAGGGGCATGGCACGCTACATGCGAAACACGCCATACCGCTGCGGTTCGATCGGCGCATTCAACGACGCCGAAATCGCCAGGCCCAGCACGCGGCGTGTGTCGGCCGGATCGATGATGCCGTCGTCCCATAGCCGCGCCGTGGCGTAGTAAGGATGCCCCTGGCGCTCGTACTGCTCGCGGATCGGCGCCTTGAAGGCGTCTTCTTCCTGCGTGCTCCAGGTCTGGCCGGCGGCTTCCATGCCATCGCGCTTCACGGTTGCCAGCACGCTGGCGGCTTGTTCACCGCCCATCACGCTGATGCGCGCATTCGGCCACATCCATAGGAACCGTGCGCCGTACGCACGGCCGCACATGGCGTAATTGCCCGCACCGAAACTGCCGCCGATCACCACGGTGAATTTCGGCACGTGCGAGCAGGCCACGGCGGTGACCATTTTCGCGCCATCTTTGGCGATGCCGGCGTTCTCGTATTTCTTGCCGACCATGAAGCCGGTGATGTTCTGCAGGAACACCAGCGGCACGTTGCGCTGGTTGCACAGCTCGATGAAGTGCGCACCCTTGAGTGCGGATTCGGAAAACAGGATGCCGTTGTTGGCGATGATGCCGACCGGGTAGCCATGGATGTGCGCGAAACCGCAGACCAGGGTTTTACCGTAGCGCGCCTTGAACTCGTGGAATTCCGAACTGTCGACGATGCGCGCGATCACCTCGCGGATGTCGAACGGGCGGCGCGTGTCCTGCGGAATCACGCCGTACAGTTCTTCCGCGGCGTAGCGTGGCTCCAGCGGCGGCTTTACCGCCAGCGGCATCGGCTTGCTGCGGTTGAGGCTGGCGACGATGTCACGCGCGATGGACAGCGCATGGGCATCGTTCTCGGCGAAATGATCGGCCACGCCCGAGGTGGCGGTGTGCACGTCGGCGCCGCCCAGCGCTTCGGCATCGACCACTTCGCCGGTGGCTGCCTTCACCAGCGGCGGGCCGCCGAGAAAGATGGTGCCCTGCTCGCGCACGATGATGGTTTCATCGCTCATCGCCGGCACATAGGCGCCGCCGGCGGTGCACGAACCCATCACCACGGCGATCTGCGCAATGCCCAGGCCCGACATGCGCGCCTGGTTGTAGAAAATGCGGCCGAAATGTTCCTTGTCCGGAAAGACCTCGTCCTGCATGGGCAAAAAGGCGCCGCCGGAATCGACCAGGTAGATGCAGGGCAGGCGATTCTCCAGCGCAACCTCCTGGGCGCGCAGGTGTTTCTTTACCGTCATGGGGAAATAGGTACCGCCTTTGACGGTGGCGTCGTTGGCCACCACCACCACTTCGATGCCATGCACGCGGCCGATGCCGGTGATGATGCCGGCGGCGGGCGCCGCATCGTCATACATGCCGTGCGCGGCAAGCGGCGAGAGCTCCAGGAAAGGCGAGCCGGGGTCGAGCAGGGCACGGATGCGTTCGCGCGGCAGCAACTTGCCGCGCGCGGTGTGCTTGTCGCGCGCCTTGGCGCCACCGCCTTCGGCGCTGCGTGCAAGCTGCTGATGCAGGTCATCCACCAGGGCGCGCAAGCTGGCGCTGCTGGCCTGGAAATCGGCGGAGCGGGGATCGATCTGCGAGGTAAGAACGCTCATGTGTCGGTCCGGACGAGAGGCGAGAATCGTCAATCGTAAATCGCCCATCGGGAATTGGTAAGCGCAGGTGCCTGCCGGGGCTGTTGCGGGGATTCACCATGGCGGCCGAAAGGCACAAAAAAACCGGCCGCCAGACGGCGGCCGGTTTCATGGAGCCTGGAACGAACGATTAGTGCTTTTCGCTCGAAGCGTCCTTGGCGGCGTCCTTCGCAGCGGTCGCAGCCGACTTGGCAGCGTCGGCAGCCTTGTCGGCAGCCTTCGAAGCGTCCTCGGCGGCGCTCTTCATCGCATCGCCAGCAGCCGGGGCAGCAGCGGTGGAGGCAGGAGCAGCAGCCGGAGCGGCGGCGGTGGATGCCGGAGCGGCAGCCGGGGCAGCAGCGGTGGAAGCAGCAGCGGCCTTCTGGGCCTGGTCAGCAGCCTGGGTAGCCGCTTGCTGGGCCTGGTCAGCCGACTTCTGTGCGTCCTGCGCGCCTTCCTGTGCGCCGTTGCTGCAAGCTGCCAGCAGCGCGACGAGCGCAGAGGCGAGAAGGGTACGCGTAAACTTCATGGTGGATCTCCTTAGCCGTGGAATGCCAATTTGGCGGATTATTAATAGCGCTTTCACGTTAACGGCGCTACCAGTTTTTGCTAACAACTTTTATGCCGCATTAAACCAGCCCAAGGGCGGATACCCTCTGGCTGGCAGGTACGACGAACCGAACTTAGTCCAGGCGCTCCACCGCGATGGCGGTGGCTTCGCCGCCGCCGATGCACAGGGCGGCCACGCCGCGGCGCAGGCCGCGGGTCTTCAAGGCATTGAGCAAGGTCACCACGATGCGTGCGCCGCTGGCGCCGATCGGATGGCCAAGTGCGCAGGCGCCACCGTTGACATTGAGCTTGTCGTGGGAGATGCCCAGTTCGCGCATCGGCGCCATGGCCACCACCGCAAAGGCTTCGTTGACTTCGAACAAATCGACATCCGCCGCCTTCCAGCCAGCCTTGTCCAGCACCTTGCCGATCGCGCCGACCGGCGCGGTGGTGAACCACTCCGGCTCCTGCGAGTGCGTGGCGTGGGCCACGATGCGCGCCAGGGGCTTTACGCCGCGCGTCTTGGCGTCATCGGCCGACAAAAGAATCAGGGCCGCGGCGCCGTCGGAAATACTGGACGAGCTGGCGGCCGTGATGGTGCCGTTCTCCTTGCGGAAGGCCGGCTTCAGCGTAGGGATCTTGTTGATGTCGGAGCGTCCCGGCTGCTCGTCGGTATCGATCTGCACGTCGCCCTTCTTGCCGGGCACGGTCACCGGAACGATCTCGCCGGCGAACGCGCCGGAAGCCTGTGCCGCTTGTGCACGCTTGACCGACTCGATGGCGAAGGCGTCCTGGTCCTCGCGGCTGAAGTGGTACTTGTCGGCGCACAGCTCGCCGAACACGCCCATGGCCTTGCCGTCGTAAGGGTTGGTCAGGCCGTCCCAGGCCATGTGGTCGACCAGCTTGCCGTCCCCGTAACGGATGCCGCTGCGGGCATTGACCATGTGCGGGGCGTTGGTCATCGATTCCATGCCGCCGGCCACCACCACGCTGGCGGAGCCTGCCTTGATCAGGTCATGGCCCAGCATGATCGCCTTCATGCCCGAACCGCACACCTTGTTGATGGTGGTGCAGCCAGTGGCCGGGGGCAGGCCGGCGTGCAGGGCGGCCTGGCGGGCGGGCGCCTGGCCCAGGTTGGCCGGCAGCACGCAGCCCATGATCACTTCGCTCACGTCCGTGGCGGCGATGCCGGCCTGCTCCAGCGCGGCACGGATGGCGGTAGCGCCCAGGGTAGGGGTGGGAACGCCAGTGAACTGGCCGAGAAAGGAACCGATGGCAGTGCGCTTGGCAGCGGCGATGACGATATCCGACATGGGAATCTCCAGGGGAGCATTTGGGCGCGTCGCGCCGAAAAGGATTCGCGAATTATCGCCGTTCTCACTGCTTAGCAGCAAATTTTCCGTTTTCGTGAGAAATAGCGCAGCTGCACCACTCGCAATCATGTAAATCAAACGAATAAGCTATGAGTGAATGCCGCCGTTGGGCGTGGCGGTATTCCGAATCTGTTGGGGACAAACTCTGGGTGAGGAATCTATGGCAACTGGGATGCAGGCGTTGCGCCGCCGTGATGTAGCGCTCTTGATTAGTCTTGCAGTGGGATTGAGCGGTTGTGGCGGTGGAGGTGGCAACAGCAACGTAAGGGGGGCATCAGCGCCCCCTCCACCGGCACCGACCCCTTCGCCGAGTTCGAACCTCCCGCAGCCGCCGACCGACGCCCAACTTTCGCTGACGAACGCCTATGCGGCACACAATCAAGGTTACACCGGCACTGGTGTCACGATCGGCGTGGTGGATAGCGGCATCATGCGCTCGAACCCGACTGTGGCTGGGCGGGTTTCGCAAGAGCTGATCTATGTGGATCCGACGCAGAACAACATCAACATCGATGACGTCAACGGTCACGGCACGATGGTTTCCGAAATTGCGGCGGGTACGTCGTTCGCCCAGTTTCCGGGCGGGATTGCGCCGGGTGCGAACCTGGTGTCGGCGCGCATCATCGCAGACAAGGCGCCGGACGATAACGGCTCCACCCCGCCGACCCAGGTCACCAGCAGCGATGCGACTCCGCTGGGGCAGGTCAACGCCGATCTGATCAGCGCTGGTGTGAAGGTCATGAACAACTCCTGGGGCGGCATTACCTGGGATACCACCAGCAACACCCTCAACAGCGCCTTTGATGCGGCGTATGCGCCGTTCGTCAACAATGGTGGACTGGTCGTATTTGCGGCGGGCAATGACTCGCAGGCCAACCCCAGCACGATCGCCGCACTGCCTTACTACGCACACGACGCCAATCTGCAAAAGGGCTGGCTGGTAGCGGTCGCGCTGAACAGCAACAATCCCACGCAACTGGAGAGTTACTCCAACCAGTGCGGCGTGGCGATGAATTTTTGCCTTGCCGCGCCCGGCGACGTGATTGTGCTGGGTGCGAATACCACCGCCAGCACCACCAATCCCAGCTACTACATCGTGGAGGGCACCTCGCTTGCCGCGCCCATCGTCTCCGGCGCAGCCGCGCTGGTGTGGCAGGCGTATCCGTATTTCTCGAACGATCTGATACGCCAGACCTTGCTGGGAACGGCCACGCCGCTGGGTGGTTCGCAGCCCAATCCGACATTCGGTTACGGTGCCCTGAATATCGGCGCTGCGGTCAATGGGCCAGAACAGTTCAACTGGGGCAATGTCGAGGTTGGCTTTACCGGAACCTCCAGTTGGAACAACCCCATTTCTGGCCAGGGTGGCCTGGTCATGGATGGTCCCGGCACGCTTACGCTCAGCCAGCCTTCCACGTATGCCGGCGGCACCACCGTCAATGGCGGCAGGTTGAACGCGGTGTCGCTGGCATCGGATGCCACTATCGGCCCTGCGGCGACGTTGGCCTTGACCGGCACTTACTCCGTTGCCAACAAGACGCCGCTTATCACGGGCAATGTCACCAATCAGGGCACCCTGGTGGTAGGTACCACCAGCAACCTGGCCATGACGGGCAATTACGTCCAGTCGGGTGGCAAGCTGGCGGTGTCGCTCGGCACCGCGCTGCAGGTCACCGGTACGGCCACCTTGAGCAATAGCGCAGGCCTGTACGTGTACGGCGCCAACCAGGGCTATACCGCCAACGCCAAAACGACCGTCCTGTCCGCGACCAATGGCTTGAGCGGCACGTTCTCAAGCTTTACTTGGTCACCGAGTGTCACGTTGATGGCCTCGTTGTTTTATGACGCCAATGACGCCTACCTCAACGTGCAGCAGGTCAGCCTCACGCAAGCGGCAGGCGCGCCGTATTCGTCGGCGACGTACCAGGGAGCGATGCGCACCCAAGGCGCGTTCAACACCATCAATAGCGTGATCCAGGGTGGCGCGAATGCACAGCCCTTGCCGAGCAGCTTCGTCAGCGGCGCTGCGGCGATCCAGCAGTCGCAGACCACCGCGGCCTTGCAGCAGTCGTTGAACAGCCTCTCCGGCCAGATGTACGCCGCCAGCGCCGCGATGACCTTCGAGGCCATCGACGCCGACACGCGTGCGCTGTCCGACCGCTTCGACAGCCTGCTGGATAACCCGCAAGCGCTGCAGCGCGAGAACAAGTTCCAGAGCTGGTCGCAGAACCTTGGCTACCAGGGCAGCCTCTCGCGCAGCGGTTACGACAGCCTCGGCTTCCAGCTCAACGGCACCATGGTGGGCGGCGATCGCATGCTCGGCAATGGCGCCGTGCTGGGCTATGCCATCAGCCACAGCCAGGGTCTGGGCAATCTGCAGCAAAGCGCCGATCAGGGTTTCAGCCGTGCGCTGGAAGGCATGCTCTACGGCGGGATCGTGCAGGGCAACTGGTATGCGATGGGCCGTGTCGGCGTGGGTAGCGACTGGCAGAACACGCGCCGCGAGTTGTTGCTCGGCAATCAATATGCCGGCGTGGGAAGTTTCAGCAACGGCACCTACGACGTGGCGTACAGCGAAAGCGGCTATCGCTTCAATGCCGGTAGCTGGAAATTCACGCCCTACGCCAATCTGCAATATGCGAACGTGCAGCGCGACGGCTTCAACGAATTGGGTGGCGATGGTTTCGGCCTGAGCGCCAGTTCGCAGACGATCCAGCGTTGGCAGGCGGGCGTCGGCTTGCGCGCTTCGCGCCAGTGGCAGCTGTCCAACGGCAGCAGCCTCAGCCTGCAGGCCCGCTATCTGTGGCAGGACGCGTTCGCCATGCACGGTACCGTGCCGAGCGCCAGCTTTGCGGCCTTGCAGCAGTTCATGCCGATCAACGGCATCGGCTTGTCGCGCTACGGCAGCATCGCCGGCGTGTCGCTGAACTGGCGCTTCTCGGCGCGTTCGCAGTTGTCGTTCGGCGCCGATCAGTACAACGCGCAGCGTGAGCACGCGACGATGGGAACGGTGAATTACAGCTTGGTGTTTTGATGTAAGCCGCCATCAGCCATTCCCTCCCTGCAGTCAGGGAGGGAATGGTGGCTGCGCGGGTTGTCACTCCCGCCCGTGAAACAGCTCGCGCCCGATCAGCATGCGCCGGATTTCATTCGTGCCAGCGCCGATCTCATACAGCTTCGCATCGCGCAACAAGCGGCCCGTGGGGTACTCGTTGATGTAGCCGTTTCCGCCCAATGTCTGGATTGCCTCCAGCGCCACCTGCACCGCATTCTGCGAGGCATTGAGCAGGCAGGCTGCCGGATCGATGCGCGATTTCACGCCGCCATCGAACTCCTTCGCCACCATATAGGCGAAGCCGCGCGAACTTTGCAGCTTGGTGTACATATCGGCGATCTTCGCCTGCATCACGCCGAAGGTGCCGATCGGCGCATTGAACTGCTTGCGCTCGCGCGCGTAGGGCAGGGCGATATCCAGCGCGGCCTGCATCAGGCCGATCGGGCCGCCGGACAGCACCAGGCGTTCGGTGTCCAGGCCGCTCATCAGCACGCGCACGCCTTCGTTCACCTCGCCCACGATGTTCTCGGCGGGGATCTCGCAGTTGTCGAACACCAGTTCGCAGGTGTTGGAGCCGCGCATGCCGAGCTTGTCCAGCTTCTGCGCCGTGGTGAAGCCCTTCATGCCCTTTTCGACGATAAACGCCGTCATGCAGCGGCTGCCGGCGATGCGCGGCGCGGTGCGCATGTAGACCAGCAGCACGTCCGCATCGGGGCCGTTGGTGATCCACATCTTGGAGCCGTTGGCCACCCACACGTCGCCGTGCTGTTCCGCGCGGCAGGTCATCGAGCCGACCACGTCGGAACCGGCGCCCGGTTCGCTCATCGCCAGCGCGCCGACATATTCGCCGGTGCACAGCTTGGGAATGTACTTGCTCCGCTGCGCGTCGTTGCCGTTGTGGAAGATGTTCTGCACGCACAAGTTGGAGTGCGCACCGTACGAAAGCCCCACCGAACCGGATGCACGGGAGATTTCCTCCATCGCCACCATGTGCGCCAGGAAACCCATGCCGCTGCCGCCGTACGCCTCCGGTATGGTGATGCCAAGCAGCCCTAGGTCGCCCATCTTGCGCCACAGATCGTGCGGGAACAGATTCTCGCGGTCGATGTGGTCGGCGCGCGGTGCGATCTCCTTTTCGGCGAAGGCGGACACGCTTTCGCGCAGCAGGTCGATCTCTTCACCGAGCGGAAACGGACGCATGAGGAACTCCTGGGAAAGGGGTTTGGATGCCAGGAATTGTAGCGCAGGGGTCTTTTCAGCCTCTGACGCGGCGCATCAGCAAGCCGCGCATGCCAGCCCCTCCCTGTCAGCGGGGGGAGGGACAGCAGCATCACTGCACTTTCGCCAGTTTCCCCTTCATGATCACGCCGGACATCAAGAAGCCCACATGGCATTCGTAGTTCTCGGAATCGCGATATTCGTTGTCGTAATCGCTGACGATATCGACCACCGCATTGGCCCCGGCCGCCTTCGCCTGATCCTGCAGCGCGATCAAGGCCGATTGCAGCGCCCAGTCACAGGTTTTCTGGTCGCCCTTGCCGAAGGCGTTGGTCTTGCGATTGACGCTGACATCGCTCTTGAGCACCGTCACCTGGCCCTGCGGCGTACTTCCGGCCAGATAGAACTTCACCGTGCCATCCAGTTTGCCCGACTGGGTCGCCGCGGCGACGGCGTTGGCAAACGGAAAATGCACGATCTTGTCGCCGGCGAAGGACAAGCCAGGTGCGCACAGCAACGCGATGGCAACGAGCATTCTTGTTTTCATGGTCTCTCCTTGATGGGTGATGTTCAGCACAAGCCGCCGTTTACCGCGAGCACCTGCCGGGTGATGTAAGCCGCTTCAGGGCTCATCAGGAATTGCACGGCCGCGGCGACTTCGTCGGCGGTGCCGGCGCGCTGCATCGGTATCATTTTCAGAATTTCTTCCATCGGCAAACCGTCGCTGGTCATGTCGGTATCGATCAAGCCCGGCGCGACGCAATTGACGGTGATCTTGCGCTTGGCCAGTTCCACCGCCAGCGCCTTCGCCGCGCCGATCACGCCGGCCTTGGCGGCGCTGTAGTTCACCTGGCCGCGATTGCCGATCAGGCCCGATACGGAGGTGATGCACACGATGCGTCCCGGCTGGCGGCGGCGGATCATCGGCATGATGATCGGGTGCAGCACGTTGTAGAAGCCGTCCAGGTTCGTGCGCAGCACCTGGTCCCAGTCCTCGTCGGAAAGGGCAGGAAATGCACCGTCGCGGGTAAGCCCGGCGTTGCACACCGCGCCGTAATACGCGCCATGTGCTTCCACGTCCGCCTGCAGCGCGGCGGCGCATGCCGGGCGATCGGCAATATCGAATTGCAGCACGCGCGCGGCGCGGCCGAGCGTGCGAATCGTGCCGGCCACCTGTTCGGCTTCGTTGCGACGACTCCGGCAATGCACCGCGACGTCGTAACCCGCTTGCGCCAGCCGCAAGGCAATGGCGCGGCCGATACCGCGGCTGGAGCCGGTCACCAGCACTGTGTCAGCCATGCGGCGTCTCCCTGGATTCCTGGTTGAAATAAGCGTCCGTATCGGGCGGGCTGAATACGTTCAAGCGCGCTTCGGCATGGATGCCGGGCGCGTCGATACGGCAATGGAAGACGCCCATGCCTTGTTGGTTGTGGAACTCGCGCGCCGCTTCCACGCGCAACTGCGCGCCGGCCGGAAAGGTATCCACGTTGCAGGCATAGTGTCGCGTGCCGAGCAGAAAACCCAGTTGCACCGGCCGCTGCTCGGCGCGCGCGCAACAGCCGGCCCAGGCGGCGATGGCTTGCGCCATCAGTTCCACGCCGACCCAGGCCGGCATGCTGCCATCGTCCTCCACGAACAAGCTTCCGGCGCGGATCGTGCGCGTGCAGACGACGCGTTCACGCTCTGCTTCCAGGATGTCATCGAGCAGGATCATCGCGCCGGCATGCGGCACGACTTCGGCGATCGGCCAGGGCGTCATGCGGGATCTCCCACAATCAACGCTGCGTTGTTGCCGCCAAACGCGAACGAATTGCTCATCAGGTAACGCCTTCCGCCGGCGGGCAGATGGCTGCCGACGCGGGTGAAACATAGCGCAGGTAATGTGGGATCGGCTTCGCCATCCCACACGTGCGGCGGCAAGCGGCGTTCGGCACGCGTGTCGGTCAGGCTCAGCCAGCAGAACGCCGCCTCCAGCGCACCCGCGGCGGCAAGCGTGTGGCCGGTGAGCGACTTGGTCGACGAGCACGGCACTGCAGGGCCGAACACGCTGGCGACGGCCTGGCTTTCCATGCTGTCGTTATGCTCGGTGGCAGTGCCGTGCAGATTGAGGTAATCGATCTGTGCAGCCTCCAGCCCGGCGTGGCGCAAGGCGTCGTGCATGGCTTTGCGCGCACCGGTTCCCGCCGGATCGGGCGAGGACATGTGGTATGCATCGGAACTGGCGCCGCCGCCGAGCAGCTGCACCGGGCCGGGTTCGCGCGTCATCAGGAACAGCGCCGCCGCTTCGCCGATGTTGATACCGCGGCGATGCCTGGAGAACGGATCGCAGCGTTGCAGGTCGACCGCTTCCAATGCATGAAAACCGTTGATCGCCAGGCGGCACAGCGTATCCACGCCGCCGCACAGCACGGCGTCGCACAGCCCCATGCGCAGCAGGCGTTGCGCGCTCATCAGCGCGCGTGCGCCCGACGTGCAGGCGGTGGAAATGCCATAGCAAGGGCCGGACAGCGCCAGCCATTCGGCCAGGAATTCCGCAGGGCCGCCGAGTTCCTGGTGCGAATAGTGATAATCGGCCGGCCACGCGCCATCGCGCCGATACGTGGCGATACCGCGTGTGGCTTCCTCGATGCCGGTAGTGCTGGTGCCGAGCACGATGCCGATGCGCGCGGCACCATGGCGCGCGATCGCGGCGCGGATGTCGGTGTCGATTTCCAATGCCGCGGCGAGCAGCAGGCGGTTGTTGCGGTTGTCGCGATGGCGAAGTGTGTTGGGTACGGGCGGCAGTTCCGCATGCACGCTGCCCAGCGGCGGTGCGTGATGCGGAATCCAGCCGCGTTCGGGGCGGATGCCGCTGTCGTCGCCGGCAAACAGCGCTTCGGCGACGGCGGTCTTGCCGGCGCCGAGGTTGCAGATGACGCCCAGGGCGTTGAGGTAAGTATTCATGCGGGCGAGCCCGTAGCATCGCCATCTGCGTAAAAGCTGGGATTGTCATCCCAGCCTACGTGACGGATGGCGAGCTTGACGTTGTGTTTCATGCCACGGGTTTCCGCGCCGCCACATTCACCAGCGTCTCTTCGCGCTGGCCCGGCGGTGGGGGCGCTTTCAATCCCCACCGTTCCAGCAAGCCGAAATCCTTCGAGCGACTCCACCACAAGTACGGAAACGACACGTTGCCTGTCGTGAATTCAAAACCCTGCCAGCGCAGCATCTCCAGGTATTCCTCTGCGCTTTTTTGCACTTCCATCGGATGCCGGAAAAACCAGCGGATCACCCAGGTATCGATGTACGCCTTGGTCGATTCGGCAAACAACAGCCAGCCGCCCGGCTTCAATACGCGCCAGAATTCGGCCAGCGCGCGCTCCTGCTCCACCAGGTGATGGAAGGTCTGGTGGCAGAACACGATATCGATGCTGTGGTCTGGCAGCGGCATGGTGGCGCAATCGGCGGCATGCAGTTCGACGGCGATGCCAGCGCGCTCGGCTTCGGCCTGCGCAAGCGCAAGGCTGTGCGGATCGGCGTCCAGGCCCAGCATGCGCAAAGGCTGGAAAGCATCACGCAACAAGGGCAATGATTTGCCCTGGCCGCAACCGGCATCCAGCAGCGTGCCGCCTTGCGGCAGCGGCTCGCCGATCAGGCGCTTCAGGTCGTTGATCGCCACGCGCAGCACGTGATGCTGCCAGGTGTGGGTGCGCAGGAAATGAAAGCCGATGCGCGTTTCTTCGATGTAGGTGGGGCTGGCGTAGTTCATGGCTTTTTATTCCCGCTTCCCATGTGAGAGCGGGTGGGGCTGAAGGGCTGGGTTTGCGGGGGCATGGCTGCGCAGGCGCCGTTCGACGGCATCGATAAAAACCTTGGGCGATTCCAGCTGCATGTCGCCGCTGGCGATATGCACCGCCACCTGCACGCTGCTTGCGCGCGTCACGCGCTGGCCGGTGACGGCATCCCGGATCAGGTAATGAATCAATAGACGGTTCTGCCATTCGATCAAATCGGCGCGCACCACCAGCCGTTGGCCAAAGCGCGCCGCCTGCACATAGCGCAGTTGCAGGTCGATCACCGGCCAGGCATAGCCCGATGCCTTCATCTGCACGTAGTTGTGGCCGATATCGTCGAGCAGTGCGCAACGCGCCACTTCCAGGTATTTCACGTAATGCCCGTGCCAGACCACGTCCATCGAATCGACGTCGTAGAACGGGACAAGCATGTCTACTTCCTGGTGCAAAACACCGTTAGCGCGCATCGGCGGTCTCCTTATGCGACGGCCAATAGGCGTAGAAGTTGAACCATTGCTGGGGCGCGATCAAGCATTGGCCAGCCAGACGGTCGGCATAACGTTGCACCCAGTCGTGGATGGCCGCATCGCGACGGCCGCGTTCCCATTGCGCCTTGTCCAAAAAGGCATCGAGATAGATGCGGTAGCGGCCATCTACCTTCAGGCAGCACAGGAGGTTGACCGGACAGCGCAGCAGGCCGGCCATCAGCCAGGGGCCTTGCGGAAACGCAGCGCGATGGCCGAGAAAATCCACTGTGACGCGCCGCCCGTCGTTCAACGGCACGCGATCGCCGGCAATCGCCAGCCATTCGCCGCGCTCCATGCGTTGCGACAGATCCATCATCGTTGCGGTATCCAGTTCGCTTACCTGGATAAGCCGCATGCTGCGGTCGCCCGCTTCGCCCAACAGGCGATTGAACTGCGCCACGTGGCGGTTGTGCACCAGCACGTTCAGCGGCACCTGTTCGCTCAGCTCCGCCATCGCGCGACATACGTCGGGATTGCCCAGGTGCGTCACCACCAGCATCTCGCCGCGCCCGCCCTGGCGGCTGCGCAGCAGGCGCGGGCGTACGCTGTCCGGGTCGATCAATTGCACCTGCTCGAAGCGCAGGCGCCCGCGCCACACGTCGAGCCGGTCGAGCAGGTTGTCGGCGAAGGCCATGAACTGCTGGAACACGCTACCCAGCGTCGGCTTGAGCGCGGCGTTGCCGCTCCACTCGGCCAGATAGGTTTGGTACTGCCGGATATGGCGCCGCGCGCTGCGCGCCGACGCAAAGAAATACAGCACGATCAGATACAGCACCGGGGCCAGCAGGCGGCGGCCGAATACGCGCACGCTGAAGGCGGTAAGCCACATCAGCACGAAGCTGCCGCGCTCCTTGTGGGTCGACCAGTGACGTTCCTGCAGCAATGGCTCGCTCATGTCTGGGCACTCCATGCCAGTCGACCGGAAGAATAAGCCTTGTCGCCATCGCGATAGGCAAAATGCAATTTCTGGCGTGCCACGTCATGGCGTAGCACCAGCTCCACGCGATCGCCAGGGCGCAGCAAACGCTGGAATTTCAGCGCTTCCATCAGCGTGCAACGGGTTGGCGTGCCCAGCCGCGGTGCGGCCAGCGCCAGCGCCCACGCCACTTGCACGACACCCGGCAGCACGGGCGCCCCGGGAAAATGGCCGGCGAAATAGACCAGATCGTGTGGAACCTCAAGCTCAAGCGTCCACACGCCATCGTGCTGGTGCTCGACCAAAACCCGCGGGTCGCGCGCCACGCTCACGCCACGCTCCGCAGGCGGCGGCGCAGCAGCCATTCGCCGACGAACAGCGTGCCCATGATGAAGTACACCAGCAGGCCGTTGTAAAGCGTCCACCACTTCAGCGGCGCCCATAGCGTCAATACGGCCGATACCAGGCCGTTGAACACGAAGAAGCCGACCCACACCCAGGTGACCTTGCGCGTATAGGGAATGGCGGCATCGGGCAAATCGGGTTCGCGTACGCGCGCAATGCGCTCGATGATGGGTGGCCCGAATCGCAGGCTGAGGCCGAACGCGCACAGCAGCAGCGCGCTGATCAGGGTGGGATACCAGCGCAGCAAGGCGGCCTCGCCGCTCAGTGCAAGGAGGGCGCAATACACCAGGGCGGCCGTCAGCATCCAGCGTCCGCCGGGTTGCTTCAACAGGCTGGGCGCGCGAATCAGCCAGATCGCACCCAGCACCAGCGCGAACATCGGCGGCGGCACGCGATCCATGCCGAAGTACACCACGAAGGGGTAGAGTACCCCGGCTAGTGGCAAGAGAATCGAGGTAAGCTTGTTCATGCGCCTTGTTGTGCGTGCACGAACGCGGCAAGCGTGGCGACCGTGGTGAAATGCTGGCGTGCGTCCTTGGAATCGGAAGCGATGCGGATGTCGTAGCGCTTCTGCAAGGCCAGCGCCAGTTCCAGCGCATCCACCGAATCCAGGCCCAGGCCTTCGCCGAACAGCGGCAGGTCCGGCGGAATGTCGGCCACGGTGACATCCTCCAGATTGAGGGTGTCGATGATCAGCTGGGCAATATCCTGTTGCAAGGCGTTCATGGCGCAAGCTCCCTGGAGAATAGTTTGTGCAAATGCTCGTTCAGCCGGCGCGAAGCGATCGGCAGCGGCGTCGATGCATGGAAGGTTTCCGGCGCAATGTCCTGGCCCACGCGCAGCGTGACGCGCACGCGCCGTTCCGGAATGCGGTACCAAGGTTCGGCCTTGGTCAACGTGGTGGGCTGTACCGAAATGAAAACCGGCGTGATCACGCGTGCGCCGCGCAACGCAATCGCCGCCGCGCCGCGGTGGAATACGGGCGCCTGATTCGGCGTGGTGCGCGTGCCTTCGGGGAATACGATCAAGGTTTGCCCTTCGCGCAGCGCGTCGGCTGCCTGTTCGAGCATTTCCGGGCTACCGTTGTTGCTGATGTATTGCGCCCGGCGCACCGGCCCGCGGGTAAACGGATTGCGCCACAGGCTTTGCTTCACGATGCAGTTGGCGTCGCGGATGTGCGCAATCAGAAACACCACGTCGATCAGCGACGGGTGATTGGCGAGGATGATCTGCCCGGGGCGGCCAAGCCGCTCGACCCCCTGGAAGTCGTAGGCCAGTACGCCGCTGCGATACATGAATTGCACGTGCAGGTAGAACGCCTTGCTGATCGCGTTGCGCGCGCGGCGGCGATGCGTGAGCGCATCGCCCGGCAGCAAGCCAAGCAGCGGCAGGATGATCAGCCGAAGCAGCAATCCGCCCAGCCCGAACAAGACAAAGCTCGTGCCGGTGGCCAGCAGCCGCCAGAAATAATTGGCGCTGTTGGCGCGCTTTACGGGATGCGTTGCCAGATCCACCGACGTGTCTTCCATGTATGTTCAAGCCCGTCCTCCCCGACATGCAGCGCGCGCACGAAATCCAAGGCGTGCGGCCAGGCAGCGGGTGCGGACGTCCCCTGATGCGGTTCCAGGCGCAGCTGCCAGCGTGTGCCCGGCGCCGCGTCGATTCCCCCAACTCTCAGCGCCACAGCATACGAAAACGGCACGTCGTCGATCCAGCCATCGTAGACTGTGGGTGGCCGTTCCTCGGCGATCACTACCAGCACGGTCGGCGCGCCGTCGCCGAGCAAGGCCGCCGCCTCCACCATGGCGTGCTCGAACGTATCCGCTTCGCCGGCGATGGCCACGGATTCGCCGCGCTGCCCGCGCAGGATCGACCATTGGCCGGCGATCGCATTGTGCACCGACAGGCCGAACTGGGTCGGCGACAGCGGCTGCTCGTCGGCGACTTCGCTGAGCAGGGCAAAGGTGCGCGGCGTTTCGCCGTGGCGCGAGGCGAACACCAGGGGCAGCTGTTCGTGCTCACCGCAGAGCGGCCAGGCGGCGTGCATGGTCATGCGTGCCAGGCGGCTGAGGCGGCGGCGCTGCATGGGCGGAAGGAAGTCGCAGCCGGGTTGTTCGTTGTTGTCGGGCAGGCCAGTGGGGTGGCGAGCCCAGGCTTGCCAAGCTTCGTCGGTGTCGAGGCCGGGCGCCCACGCATGGAGCTGTTGGATGCGGAATTGCATCAACCCAGCGCCCTGAACACCAGCGACGTATTGATCCCGCCAAACGCAAAGTTGTTGTTCATCACGTGCTCCGCGCCGATCGCCCGCCCGCCGTTGACGATGTAATCCAGCTCCGCACACGCCGCATCCGGCTCGCTCAGATTGATCGTCGGCGCAAACCAGCCGTCGCGCATCATCTGCACCGCCCACCAGGATTCCAGCGCGCCGCAGGCACCCAGCGTGTGCCCGACATAGCTCTTCATCGAGCTGATCGGTACCCGCTTGCCGAGCACCTGCGCCGTGGCGTGGCTTTCCGCTATGTCACCGCGATCGGTGGCGGTGCCGTGTGCGCTGACGTAGCCGATGGCGTCCGCAGAAAGCTGCGCATCCCGCAACGCCAGCTGCATCGCCGTCGCCATGGTTTCACTGGTGGGCTGGGTGATGTGGTTGCCGTCGGAATTGCAGCCGAAGCCGACGATTTCCGCATAGATGCGCGCGCCGCGTGCGCGGGCGTGTTCGTATTCCTCCAGCACCAGGGTGGCGGCGCCTTCGCCGACTACCAGACCATCGCGAGCCTGGTCGAAAGGGCGCGGCGTCAACGGCGCATCGTCGTTGCGCGTGCTGGTGGCGAACAGCGTATCGAACACCGCCACGCCCGGGCCGGAAAGTTCTTCCGCGCCACCGCACAGCATCAATGTCTGCTTGCCCTGCTGGATGGTTTCGTAGCCGTAGCCGATCGCCTGGCTGCCGGAGGTGCATGCGCTGGAGGTGGGCACGATGCGCCCCTTCAAGCCGAAGAACACCCCGATGTTCACGGCCGTGGTATGCGCCATCATTTGCACGTAGCTGGTGGCGGTTACACCCTGCATGGAGCCGGTTTCCAGCATGCGGCCCATCACGCGCACCGGTTCCACGCTGCCGCCGGACGAGCCGTAGGCCACGCCCATGCGCCCATCGCCGATGCTGCGGTCATCCAGCAGGCCGGCATCGCGCAGGGCGCGTTCGCTCGCAGCCACCGCCAGTTGCGCCACGCGGCCCATGGAACGCAGGTGCTTGCGCGGCCAGTCCGGTATGCGGAAATCGTCCACCGGGCAGCCCAGCCGGCTGTTCAAGGATTCATAGAAATCCCACTCCGGCATGCGACGCACGGCGTTGCGGCCTTCGCGCAGGCGCGCTTCGATCTGCGGCCAATCGTGCCCCAGCGGAGTGATGCCGCCCATGCCGGTAATAACGACGCGCTTCATGGGCGAGTGCTCCCTGCAAAAAATAAGTTCATGGTGATGATGCTCTTGGCGCCGTGCTGGCGGGCACCAGCACGGCAGTGAAACCGGTGCCGAGCAGAAGCGTAAGGCCGAAATCCCGCAAGGCAGGCATCGAACTCCATGCCAGCAAGCCAAACGAGAGCAGGGCCGTGACGGCGGAGAGCAGCACGCTGGCGTACATCGCCCCCGGGCGATGCGCGGCATGGGGTTCGCCCTCGCGCAGAAACACCGCGTAATTCGCGCCCACGCCCAGCACCAGCATCAAGGCCATCCAGTGGAACAGCGTAAGCGGATGATGCAGATAGCCGAGCATCGCCAGCGTAAAACCAATGCCCAGCACCGGCGGCGCCAGCACGCGCGGTACGCTGCGCCAGCCATAGCGCAGCCCGAATACCGGCACGATCAGCAGCACGGCGGCAAGCAGCCACACGCTGGCGTAGCGTCGATAACGGCCGAACAGGCTGGAAACACCGGCGGCCTTGTCCACCAGGGTTACGCCCGGCAGATTCGCCGCGGCTTGCTGCAGCCGGGTGCTGGATGCGTCGCCTTGCGGAATCACCAGCGATGCTGCGCCGTGCTGCGCCTCGTCGCTCAGCCATAGATAACGGAACGGCGTGGCAGCCGGCGTGTTCAGCCAATCGTGCAAGCCCAGCGGCGTACCGGGCCATGCCTCAAGGTAACGATCGATATCGGCATCGCGAAAACCGGCCTCGTGCAGCCACTGGCGCATGCGCGCGGGTTGTGCAAACAGGGGCGCCAGCAGCGCCTGGTTGGCCTGCTGCCGCTGCTGCGAGGGCACCATGCCGGCCAGCCCGATCCAGCCTTGCAGCTGTCCGGCATCGTTCATGGCTTGCAGGCGCTGCTCCAGCATTTCCTCGCGTTGCAGGACCTGTTCCTCATCCGCGCCTTGCACCAGGTAGAACTGCGTGCCGTTGCCCAGGCCCGTGATGTCTCGAATCTGCTTTTCCTGTGCGACCAAGCTTGCGGGAGGAGAAATCAGCAGATGCACGTCGTCGTCATGATGCATCTGCAGCCAGCCGGGTACGGCCAGCAGCAAGGCGAGTGCGGCGAGACTTGCGCCGCGCCATCCGGCGGTAAGGCGGGCAACGATGTTCTGCAGCATCAGCGCGCAGCGAACGGAGATGTCGCTCAGTGGCTTGGCTTTCCGCTGTAGCAACGCCGGCAGCAGGAAAAACACGCTCAGGCAGGCCACCGCCATGCCGACCATGGCGAAGCACGCCATCTGCCGCAACGCCGCGAACGGCACCAGCCCCAGCAAGGCATAACCCAGCAACGAGGTGCCCAAAGCCAGCAGCAGGGCGGGGCGCACCTGCCGCAGGCCTTGACGTGGTTTCCAGGCATCCCCTGCATTGGCGCGTACGGTGAGGTACTGGATGGAATAGTCCACCGCTTCGCCGAGCAGCGCCGCGCCGAACACCAGGGTGAGCAGATAAATCTGGCCGAACACCAGCACGCTGACCGTGGTGGCTGCGACGATGCCGATAGCGGTGGAAAGAAACGCCAGTAGCAACGGACCCGGCGAGCGGAACACCAGCAGCAGCAACACGCCGATGCCGAGCGTGGAAATCAGGCCCACGCGGTGCACGTCGCGTTCGGCTTCGCTGCGTGCGGCGGCGGCGTAGAACAAGGCGCCGGTACGCAGCACCTGCGTACCGGGATAAGCGTGTTCGATCGTGCGCTCGGCCTGATCCAGAGCATCCAGCGCGCGATGCTGAATCGCATCGTCATACGCGGACCCGCTCAGCGTTGCCGTCACCAGCACGTAGCTGACCTCATCGCGATGTGCGGTCAGCAGGTTGTCTTCCGGCAGCAGCGGCGAGCGGCTCCATGGTTGCTGCTCCAGCCAATGTTGCAGCCAGCCGAATGGGTCGTCCTGCAAACGCGTGCCGACGCCGGTAACGAAGGGTTCGTTGATGCGTTGGGCCAGCGCCTGCCTGGGATCGTAGCCGGGCTGCGCGAGGGCCTGCCGGTCTGCATCGCTGAGCAAGTGGAAGCGATGCGCCAGATAAGGCGCTACCAGTTGCTGTAAATCGAAGGGCGGCAACTCAGCCGTGACGGAGGCAAATACCGTGTCCTTCGCCAGGGTTTGCCCGAGCTGGCGCGCGGCCGCTTTGGCCTGCGCATCGTCGGCATTGGCGACCAGAAGAATCACACGGTCGCCATTGGCGTGCGCCAGGCGCTGCGCCGCCACTTCGGCCAGCGGATTGCGTTCCGTGGCCGGCAACATCGCCAGCAGATCAGTCTGGATCGGCGAACGCCCGCGCCCGAACAGCAGCCACGCGCAAGCCGCGGCGACCAGCAGCGTTGCCGCCATGAAGCCGATTGCGCGCAGCCACAGGTTCCGCTCCGTCATGGCAGGCCGAGGGCGTGTTTTTCCTGCGCGCTCAACGGGCCTGCGTCGCGGGTGTCGGTCATCCGGATGTCGGTTTGAGTGCCGTCTTGCATGTCGATGCGGATGCGCTGCAGATACGTGCCGCCATCGAGCTGAATATCGCGCAGCACCTGGGCGACGCGCGATTGCCTGGGCGTGAAGTGCAGGTTCCACTGCGCAGCAGTGCCGCTTGCCTGCACATCGAACTGACGCTCCACCTCATCCAGCCGTCCCGTCAGCATCCCTTGCAGCATTTGCGAGATCTGCCCAACGCCCCGCTCGTTGCGCACCGGTTGCATGCGTCCCGTGGCATCAATGCGCACCGTACGGGCACCGGTGAGGGCCAAGGTTTCCTGATAGGGCTGCTGCACGTCCCACAGCATGCCGTGGCCGGTGACGAACAGCAGTTGGCCGCTGCTGGTCTGCGCCTGGGTGAGTGCGGGCGTTTGACGTTGCTGGGTGAAGCTGGCGCGGATGGCGGTGTGCTGGCTTAGCTGATTGACGATGGCATGCAGCAGGTCGGGGCTTTGTGCGCATGCATTGGTACAAACGAACAGCAAGAAACATGAAATCAAACGGCGCATGCAACGCTCCTTTTCCGTTTGCGCCACAACAAGCCCGGCGCCCGCGGCAACATCCCCAGCAGCAGTCGCGTATGCATCGCGGATATACGCAGGTTGTCGTGCAGCATATGGAAATGGGACAGGCCGTGTTCCGGATAGATCACCCGGGTCGGCAGGTTGCGCACAGGTACGCCGCGCCAGATCAGGCGTACCGCCACCTCGGTGTCGAAATCCATGCGCGCGGGCAGGGGCGCACGGTCGATCTCGGCACACGTCGCTTCCAGCGGATACAGACGGTAGCCGCACATCGAGTCACGCAACATGAACGACAGCGTTTCCAGCCACACGCACACATGCGTCACGTAGCGGCCATACAGGCGTGCGCGCGGCACGCTGCGGTCGTAGATCGGCTGGCCGCAGACCAGCGCGCTGGTGTCGGCGCGGCCTTCGGCCAGAAAACGCGGCACGTCCGCCACGTCATGCTGGCCGTCCGCATCGATCTGCAGGGCGTGGGTGAAATCGGCATCGCGCGCGGCGATCAGGCCGGCGGTAATCGCTCGCCCCTTGCCGCCGTTGCGCGCCAGGCGGATCACTTGCACGTCGGGTGCAACAAGGCCGCCAAGCACCGCGCGCGTGGCCTCGTCGCTGCCGTCGTCCACGATCACCACCGGCAGATCGTACGCGCGCAAGCCCGCCACCGTGGCCGCGATCGTGTCCTTGTGGTTATAGATGGGAATCAGCGCGCAGGGACGGAATGCTCCGGCGGCGGCTGGCGCAAGCGGCATGGCAATCGGCCTGTGTTCAGCGCGCGAGCAGCGCGCGTACGTTGGCGACCACGTCGCCGACCGTTCGCACGTTCTTGAAATCCTCGGGCTTGATGCGCATGCCGGTCATGTCCTGCACCTGGATGGCGAGGTCCACGGCATCGATGCTGTCCAGCTCCAGGTCGGTGAACAGGTGGGTGTCGGGCGTGACCCGGGCAGGATCGATTTCGAACGTTTCGTGCAGCACGTCCTTGAGCCTGAGCAGGATGTCCTCGTCGCCGATCCCGGTTTCCAACATTGCGTTCATATGTACCCAGCCTGCTTGCTGCCCTGCATACCTTCCCCGCACCCTTTATCGGCAGGCGCCAACCGCGCTGCAGGGCCGTCGGAGAAGCATCGATTGTTCCTAACCCGCAAAGCGGGTTCCCCTGAGACCTTTACCAATGGAAGCAAGGTCTTACCGCACATCTTCTTGCGGCGAAAAGTCTAGCAGAACTGTCGGGGCTCCAACGGACGGCGCGGACAAAAGAAAACGCCGGTCAGCGGACCGGCGTTTCAATACTCATGCGTACAGTTTTTACTGCCCGCGCATGCGTCCGGCAAAGCGCGGCGCGCCGTTGCCCATGTGCGGCAGCTTGATCTTGCCGATGGAGGCGATGCGCTCTTCGGCCAGGCGGTCGGCCGCCTTGTAGGTGGGCACGTTCTGCGTCTTGCTGATTTCGAAGATGCGGCCCAGGTTGTAGTAGATGGTGCGCATCATGCGCATCGCGCGTTCGCGATTGTAGCCGTCGATTTCCAACGACACGTTCATCACGCCGCCGGCGTTCACGGCGTAGTCCGGCGCGTACAGCACGCCGCGACGTTGGAGTTCTTCACCGATCGCGTCGTTGGCCAGCTGGTTATTGGCCGCGCCGCAGATGATCTTGGCCTTGATGCGGTCGATGGTCTGCTCGTTCACGGTGCCGCCCAGCGCGCAGGGCGAATACACGTCGGCGTCCACGTCGTAGATGTCGTCCAGGCCCACCGCTTCGCAGCCCAGTTCGTCCACGCAGCGCTGCACGGCTTCTTTGTTGATGTCGGTGACGAACACCTTCGCGCCCTGCTCGCGCAGCAGCTTGATGAATTCGCTGCCGACGTGACCGCAACCCTGCACGGCATAGCTGTACTTGCCCACTTCTTCGTTGCCGTACTTGAAGTTGAGCGCGGCCATCAAACCTTGCAGCGTGCCGTAAGCAGTGAACGGGGAAGGATCGCCCGAACCGCCATGCACCTGGTGCACGCCGGTGACGTATTCGGTTTCGCGGAATACGTATTCCATGTCGTTTACGTCGATGCCCACGTCTTCGGCCGTGATGTAGCGGCCATTGAGCGAGTTGACGAAACGGCCGAAGGCGCGGAACAGCGCTTCGGATTTGTCTTTGGACGGATCGCCGATGATCACCGCCTTGCCGCCGCCCAGGTTGAGGCCGGCCACGGCGTTCTTGTAGGTCATGCCGCGCGACAGGCGCAGCACGTCGTTCACTGCATCCTGCTCGGTCTTGTACGGCCACATGCGCAGGCCGCCAAGTGCCGGACCCAGCACCGTGTTATGGATCGCAATGATGGCTTTCAGGCCGGCGTCTTGGTTGTGGCAGAAGACGACTTCTTCATGGCCTGTTTTAGCGATGGTTTCGAAAATCATTGGAACTTGAACTCCACGTTTGACGGTGCTGGGGAAGGCACGCGAATGGGAAAAGCGCTGGCCCCGCCAAGGACCTGACGCCTGAAACTCAAAACCCCAGCGAGAGGCTGGGGCGGGGCGAGTTATCCGCATAAGTTTAGTACGACCTGCGCGGACACCGCTTTCGCATCGCAGCAAACGCAAAACGAAAACGCCCCGCATGTGCGGGGCGTTTTTCGACATACGTGAAGACGATGTTTACCCTTGAACCCACACGCCCACATGGAAGTGCCAGCCATCGGGATGACGTTCCCAATGCGGATGCACGTAGCGATAGCCCGGATGCATCGGCTCCCAGTGACCGCGCACGGCCACATAGCGGCCGCCGTCCCAATGCCAGTAACCGCGCGCCCATACATAGCCGGGGCGTGGCGGTGGCACTTCTTCGATCACTTGCACCGGTGGCGGCTGCGGCGCGATCACTTCCACCACCTGCGGCGGAGGCGGTGGCGGTGCGACATACACGACGCGACGCGGCGGCGGCGCCGGCCGTTCCACCACGCAACCGGCAAGCGTGGCTGCCACGCCGGCAACAACCAGCAAGGATGCAAAACGTAATGACATAGATAAGCCCCAGAGAAGAGGATCGGAGCTGCCGATCCGGTCAGCGCCGCGCGCAAGTCTAATTGGCGAAGCTGTCGTGGACCCTGCGCTTCATAGTGCCATGAAGCGCAGCTTTTTACGCATGATGATCAGCGGCCCCAGCGACCATCACGCCAGTACCAGTTCGGCCCACGACGTTCCCATACGCCCGGATACCAGCGATAACCCGGACGCTCGCGCACCCATGCACCCGGCACCCATACGTAGCGATGCGCACGCGGCTGCCAGCGCCAATAACCTTGCACCCATGCCCAGCCATGACGCGGTGGCGGCACACGTTCAAAGCGCGGCGGCGGCGGCGCGACATTGATACCTACGCCCACGCTTACCTGCGCAGAAGCGGGCGGTGTGTAGCCCACGCTGGCCAGCGCAAGACCGATACCTGCAACAAAGGCCAGTTTGCGGGTGATGCTGATCATGTGTGTCTCCTTGAAAGTGGGGCAGCTGCCATCGGCGGCTGTCGAATCGGGAAACGCGAGCGTGTTGCCGGGTGTTGACGTGATTGCTTTCGCTGGTTCAGGTGGCAGCAGAATTATTTGCGACCCGCGCTTGAGTCGGATCGGAGCGTGATGGCGATGAGGTGACGGCAAATCCGGCCTCGCGGCCTGCATGGCGTCGTTGAGGGGCGCATTCGCTCACCGCCAACCTGCGTCCGGTGGGGTCGGGCCATCTCGGCCGCTTTCGCCCCCTGGAAATAAAACGAACGATCGTGCTATTTTGCCGATCATGAGCCCCACCGCCACTCCCACCAAAGGCGCCGCCACCCGCGAGCTGATCCTCGACCACGCGTACGAGCTGGCCCGCCAGGATGGCCTGGAAGGCCTGTCCATCGGCGCACTCGCCCTCGGCGTCGGCATGTCCAAGAGCGGCGTGTTCGCCCATTTCGGTTCCCGCGAAGAACTGCAATTGGCCCTGCTGGACGCCGCCACCCGGCGCTTCATGGATTTCGTGATGCGCCCCGCCGTACAAAACCCGCGTGGGGCCAGGCGCCTGCGCGCCATCCTGGAGCGCTGGTCCGAATGGATTCACGTCCATTACAACGGCTGCGTGCTGATCAGCGCCGTGGTGGAATACGACGGTCGCGAAGACGGCCCGCTGCGCACCCGCGTGAAAGAGCAGCAAACCGGCTGGCGCAACGAACTGGTGCGCGCGATCACGCAAACCATCGAAGCCGGCGACCTGCGCGCGGACACCGATCCCCAGCAACTCGCCTTCGAACTGTATGCCGTGATGCTGGCCCTGCATCACGACGCCAGCCTGTTCGGTTTCGACGGAGCGCACCAGCGCACCTGGGCGGCCCTCGATCGCCTGCTCGCCAGTTATCAGCCTTAAGGAGGCTGCCATGCCACGCCAGACGGTTCGTTCGCGTCATCGTTCTTCACGCACCACGCTTAAGTTGCGCGCTGTACGCATCGGCTTCGCCGTTGGCAGCCGGCTTGCGCCCAATCGCGCGGTGGATCGTGCCGGGCGGCTGTTTGCGACACCCTTCGCCAGCAGCCGCAGCCGGGCACGCGAGGCGCAGCCGGACGACAGCATGCAGCGAGGCGAACTCGTCATCCATGGCCAATCCATTGCGACATATGTGTGGGGCGATCCCGCCACGCAGCCGTATGCGCTACTGGTACACGGCTGGTCCAGCTTCGGTCTGCGCTATCTGCCATGGGTGGCGAAGTTGCGCGAACTGGGTTTTGCCGTGGTGACCTTCGACCAACCCGGTCATGGCGCCAGCAGCGGCAACTTGTGCACCTTGCCGGATTTCATCGACACCATCCGCGCCATCGGCCAGCATTTCGGCAACGCGGCGCTGGCGATCGGCCACTCCATGGGCGGCGCCGCCGTCGCGCTGGCGCAGGACGAACACTGGTATGCGCAGCGGCTGGTTCTGATTGCGCCGGCGGCGGATATCGAAGCCGCCGCCAGTCGCTTCATCCGCTTCGTACGCCTTGGCGAGCATTTGCGCGACCGGTTTATCGCCTGGTGCGAACACCGCACCGGCGTGCGCATGCGCGAACTGCAGGTGCATCGCCATGTGCCGTCGTTGGGTCAGCCTGGGTTGATCGTGCACGATCTGGACGACCGCGAAGTGCCGTGGGAAGAGGGCGAACGTTATGCGCGCTATTGGCCCGGTGCGCGCCTGCTTACGACACAAGGCTTGGGGCATCACCGTGTGCTGGATGCACCGGACGTGATCAGAGCAGTGCTGGCGTTCCTGCGTGGCGAGTGCGTGGGCGATCGCGTGGTCGCGTCACCGAATTTGCCGTTCGGCCTGGCCTGATGGTGTTAGGCTGGGATTTCATCCCAGCCTCGCGGTGAGGCAAGCAAGCTTCACACCCTCATGCGCGGTTGTAACACTCCTCATCCAGTACCCCTTCCGACTTTGCCACCATCACCGCCGTCACCGTATCGCCGGTCACGTTCGCCGACGTGCAGCCCATGTCAAGCAAGCGATCCACCGCCGCAATCACCGCAATCACCTCAAGCGGCAAGCCCACCGACGACAGCACCAGGCTCATCACCACCAGCGCCGCGCCCGGCACGCCGGCAGCGCCGATCGAGGCCAGCGTGGTCGTCAGCACCACCATCGCCATCTGCATCAGCGACAACTCGATGCCATAGGCATTGCTGGCAAAAATCGCCACGGTGCCCAGATACACCGCCAGCCCCGACATATTGATGGTCGAACCCAATGGCAACACGAAGCTGGCCACGCGCGGATCCACGCCAAGGCGCTGCTGCGTGTTCTCCAGGTTCAGCGGCAGGGTGGCCGCACTGCTGGCGGACGAGTAAGCAAACAGCTGCACCGGAATCGCCTTGCGCAGGAACGGCAGCGGATTCAGGCGGAACGCCATCAGCATCAGCGCGCACAACACCAGCATGAAGAAGATCATCACCGCATAGGCCACCGCCACCAGCGTGCCCAGGTGGCCAAGCACCGAGAAACCATGGTCGGCCGTTACATAGGCCATCAGGCCGAACACGCCGATCGGCGCAAACTTCAGCACCATGCCGATCAGCTTGAACACCACCGCCGACATGCCATCGAAGAAGCCGCGCACCGGCGCCGCCTTTTCACCCGTCAGGTTGATGGCCAGGCCGAACAGCACCGCAAACACGATCGTCGGCAACAACGCGCCTTCGGCAAACGCCTTGAACGGGTTGGAAGGAATCGCACTCAACAACGCATCCTTCATGCTGGTCGACTCGGTGGCAACAGCTTCTCCGGCGCCCACCGTCAGGCCCAGGCCGCTGCCGACGTGAAAGAAACTGGCCGAACCCATCGCAAGCACCGCCATCACCGCCATGGACACCATGTAAATGACGATCGATTTCCACGCGATACGGCGCATCGCCGCCAGGTCGGTAAGCGAAGTGATGCCGCACACCACCGAGACAAACACCACCGGCACCACGCACATGCGGATCAGCGACATGAAAACGTCGCCCAACGATGCCAACATCTTTGCCGGCTCGCCGACGAAATGCCCGACCGCAAGGCCAAGGATCATCGCGATAAGAATCTGGTGCCACATCTGCAATCGCGGAAAGCGGCGCTTGGCAGGTGAGGGGGCGACGGTTGCGTGCATAAAGAATTCCTCCTGAAGGTGCATCCCAAGTAACGCTGATTTCGGAACGCTTCCTAACCAATCTGGATGGAATTTGAAAAATCCGCAGCCACCGTCTTGCACCCGCCGCGCCGTCCTTCGGCACGGGCTTGCGTACGCAAGCACCCGTTTAACAAGTAAGGCCATTAGAATAGTTGCACTTGGAACATACCGTTCTCGGAGTCCCCATGAGTTCCCCCGCCAAGCACGTTCCTGCCACGTCCGCGCAGGCCGAAACCAGCCCCCTGCGTTTCGTCACCGCCGCCAGCCTGTTCGATGGCCACGATGCCGCCATCAATATCATGCGCCGCATCATTCAATCGCAAGGCGCGGAAGTGATTCACCTGGGCCATAACCGCTCGGTGGAAGACGTGGTTCGTGCTGCACTGCAAGAAGACGCCGACGCCATCGCGCTGTCCTCTTACCAGGGCGGCCACGTCGAGTACTTCAAGTACATGGTGGACATGCTCAAGGAGCGGGGCGCCGCCCATATCCGCGTGTTCGGCGGCGGCGGCGGCACCATCACCCCGGAGGAAATCCGCGAGCTGCAAGCCTATGGCGTGGAGCGCATCTACCACCCCAACGACGGCATGAAGCTCGGCCTGGTGGAAATGATCGAGGACGTCATGCACCGCGCCGGCAACGCCGCCGCGCAGCGCGAGCAGAACGACGCCGTCGTCCCCGCCAACATCAACATCGACGACGAAATCAGCATCGGCCACATGCTCTCCGCCATCGAAGAGAGCAAGCTGAGCGACGCCGAACTCGCGCGCCTGCGCAAGGAATGGTCGCTGGCCGGCAAGCACACGCCCGTGCTCGGCATGACCGGCACCGGCGGCGCCGGTAAATCCTCCGTGGTGGACGAACTGCTGCTGCGCTTCCTGCACGCTTTCCCGCAAATGCGCATCGCCGTGCTCGCCGTGGACCCCACGCGCCGCCGCAGCGGTGGCGCCCTGCTCGGCGACCGCATCCGCATGAATGCATTGCGCAGCCATCGCGTCTACATGCGCTCCATGGCCACGCGTCGCCAGAACGCCGCCACCAACGAAGTGCTGCACGACTGCATCAACTTCCTCAAGAGCCAGCCGTACGACCTGGTGATCGTGGAAACCGCCGGCATCGGCCAAAGCGATTCGGAAATCGTCGATCTGGTCGACTTCCCCGTCTACGTGATGACCAGCGACTACGGCGCCGCCAGCCAGCTCGAAAAAATCGACATGCTCGATTTCGCCGAACTCGTGGTGCTCAACAAATTCGACAAGCGCGGCGCCGAAGATGCCCTGCGCGACGTGCGCAAGCAATGGAAACGCAACCGCAACGCCTTCACGCTGAAAGACGAAGACGTGCCGGTGTATCCCACCATCGCCAGCCAGTTCAACGATCCGGGTGTCACCTGGATGTTTACCAACCTGTGCCGCCTGCTGCGCGACAAGTTGGCATTCAGGGGCGGTGAGCACGCCACCGAATCCGCCCACTGCAATTTCAAACCCAACTTGGACGTATCGCTGAAAGAACCGCGCGCCACCGTACTCATTCCCGGCGCACGCGTGCGTTATCTCGCGGAAATCGCCGAACAGGGCAGGGGCATCAACGCGCAGATCGAGCGCGAGGCCGAATTCGCCAGCAAGGCGCAGCATTACTACGAGTCATTGAAGGAACTGGGCGACGACAAGTTGCCGCGCGAACTGGAGCGTTACGATCACGAAGCGCTACACGATGCTGAAGCCGATCGCACCCTGCTGGTGCTGCGCCAACGCTACAACGCCGCCCTGCGCGAACTCAGCCACGAAGCCCTGCACCTGCTGCGCGACTGGCCCAAGCTCTACAAATCCGTCACTGATGAAGTGAATGAATACAAGGTGCGCGACAAAGTGATCCGCGTGGAGAACTATCGCGAATCGCTCAGCCACCAGAAAATCCCGAAGGTGTCGCCGCCCAAGACCAAGGACTGGGGCGACCAACTGCGCTTCCTGATGCGCGAAAACCTGCCCGGCCACTACC
>Ga0055535_1000487_pt1 | contig 35749 bp, 36 predicted proteins | sample Araplaol_mTSA_r2_FD_54992 | JGI IMG/M metagenome (GOLD analysis project Ga0055535, IMG submission 54992) | Arabidopsis root microbial communities from North Carolina, USA - plate scrape CL_Col_mTSA_r2 | ecosystem: Host-associated > Plants > Roots > Endosphere | place: USA: North Carolina... | reverse complement strand
CCCAAAGAAAAGTAACCCAAAGAAATGGCCTTCAAAGCTCTCGTAGCACCGTGTTGAATACGAGCCTTGCAGGCCTCGGTATTCGGCACCGGGCGATCCATCCGACACACGGTACGGCTATACCGCAACGCGCCGAAGCGTAGAGGTGCTCTGCATAGCGTGGGATACAAGCATTGAAGCGTGAGGAAGCCGGGTTGCGTGGTCACCTTCGCCTCTACATAGCGGATACGCCGACGCGCTTCGCAACGCGCCGTCACCAAGAGGGCTTAAAGCAAATCCCGCGAGATGCGGGGCGGCGAGGAAGCGCCTTTCACTGCAGCCGCGCAGAGCGCGGCGCGATGTGCAGCTCCGCTGCACGAGCCGTGCGCTGTGGCTTTTGACCTTTGGGCCCCCTTGCGCGGCGGTGAGGGGTGGACGATCAGGCCCCGCAGGGGGAATCGGCAGGGATGCCGATTCCTTTTCGCCGGGGCAGGAGCCCCGTCGAAAAGCCCGGCCGCCCCTCACGAACTGGCCGGCTTCACCGGCCAGCGCCAAGTGGGGGTGCTCTTTCTTTTGGCATTGCCACCATCTCGGTGGTTACTTTTCTTTGAGCAACGCTTATCGGTAGCTGTCACACACGATTTTTTGAGGGGGAATGGTTAGGCTTTGGGCATGCCAAAGTCCACGCCAAGCTCACTCAAGTGGTTGATCAATAAGCAAACGCGCCTGGCTGGCCGCGTCGGCGACGCCGAGTCAAAGCGCTCGCTCCTAGTGTCCCAGCTGGGGACGTTAGACACTGATATCGCCGAGTTGAAGCGCCAACTCGGCGTGATCGAGTCGGCCATGGCGCTTCACGAGATTCGGATCGATCCGTCAGACCTTCAGTCCATTCGTCCCCAACAAAGTCGTCTCATGAAGGCGGGCCGGATGAGTCAAGTTATTCTGAAGGCACTTGCCGCTCGCCCTGATCGAACAGCGGCGACCCCCGATATTGTGGATGCCGTACTCTCGCAGCTCCCTCATCCACCTAGTCTGGCGGAACACTTCCGAATTCAAGCCAAAGTACAGGTGCGGCTGTGTGTACTGGCGAATCAGGGGCGCCTCATTCGACACGAAACGGGGCATCGAAAGATGCCCCGTTTATGGGAACTACCAACGCCTAGCTCGGACGGGCCATAACGCGTTCACGGCGAACACAACGTCGACTCTTGCGCTTCTCGCCACCGTGATAGTTACGCCACTCACGTGAATACCCGGGCGACAGCATCCGTTCAACCACCTGGCGAACGTTGCTTTCCTGAGTCTCGTGGCGATTCATCTCTCTCCATGCCGACTCCCAGGCGTACAGTTCGAGGGTATGGGGCCGGTAACCATGATGAGTCCCATGCTCCGCGCGCCGCATCCTAGCGAAGAAGCTTTCGGCCAAGTTGTCCGTCACCCCCTCGGGGCTGCAATAGCCATCGGCGTGTTTGACAACGTAGTGCTTGTACTCATCATCATCGCCAAGGCGAGCATATGCAGCGTTCTCATCCGTATAGATAACAGTGCCGGGTTCGATGTACTTATGGACAAGCTCCCGCACGTTCTCCATGTTCTCGCTGTAGCAGGAAGCCACGATCACACGCCCGATGCCGCGGCGCGTTTCATCGTGACCTTGCGCGAAAATATTGCTAGCGGGAAGTGCTTCAGCAAGAACAATAACAACGCGCTTGTTCTTAGCACGTCGAAGATTTCCTGGAGTATTAGCATTGATCGCGCGCCCCTGGATACGAGCGCGCGCGGCTGCAGTGCCGTGCTTGCTCAAGACACTGTTCACGTCCGCCTTAAAACGCCTCATCGACTTGCGGAGTTTGCCTGCAAAATGGCCACCATCAATGTGGACAAGGCCCCTCATGGGCCGTTTGTCGGCAAAATCGCGCAAAGCCTCTCGGATCTTCATGAGATTTTGGTGCGCACACTTCTCCGTGATGCCGACTTCGCGAGCCGTGCGTACTAGGGTAATTCCTTTCGGCGAACCTTCGAAGGCGACGGCTAAGGCCAGCAATTGGCGATAGGTGAGTTTGGAGCTGTCAAAGCGCGAGCCACTAGTCACGCTGAATGTGCATACGCACTGAGCGTTTTTGCAACGCCATTGTCGCCTTGTCCGTATGCGGTAGTGGCTGTCGAATAGCCCGCATTTGGGACAGGCTTGGCGATCAGAATCGCCCCATCGGATTTCTGCAAGCTCTGCTTCGGCTTGGTCCTCGGTGTAGTTGATCAACTTCTTGGAATAGTTGCGGCGCGCCGCGCCCCTCATCTGCTCTTTCGCCATATGCCTTTGCTCTGCATGCCGCGTGATCGTCGCAAACGCACAAGTTCACGTGCGGTCCAGCGGCTTATTAGTGAAATTCAGGGCAAAATCCTCCCGCGCGCACGTTGACAAGTGCGTGGTGGGCTGCATAATGGATTTGAAGGCCCTTCAGGCTTCAAATCCGACCCGGTTTCCTATGCGAAGGAAGCCGGGTTTTTTTTTGCCCCAGGTGGATGAACTGTTTTCGCAAGGACACTAAGTCATGGGGCACCTCCGAATGGGACGGTTGTGTCCTGTCGCGCTTGCCAAAGCCAAGTCGCCACCTCATCGGTTAGCGCGAACTTCCCTCGCCGTCCCGGCACATTGAATAGCGGCACCCCAATACGGCCCAGCTTGAGTGCCTTTTCGAAGGCGCTTGCGGTTCGATAGCCAAGTACCTGCCGCAATTCCTGAGGGCCGAGCATCACACCGTACTGGGCTTTCAGATCAGCTTTTAGCTGAGCGAGACCCGCCGCATCGATTGTTGGTTGCTTGTTGCGGGGCATGATCCGGCTCGCTCAATGGAAGTGGGCCGAAGTGTGGCTAGATCCAGTAAGATCATGAAATTATCGTCCAATAGTTATTTTCATGACCCTAAGATCCCCTCAAAGGGGAAAGCGCCCGGAGCGCCGCGCGCGCGGCAGGCCCCCGCGCGCGGCGCTCGATGTGCTTCGCGTGCTGGTTTGGTACTGGAATGTGCGGAGTCGGGGGCCCTGGACCGACTACGCGCTCAATTTCAGGTTTGTGGGCAAATCGATCGGCGCGACGGATGGTGCTACTTCGCCCAAGGCCTTTGACCGGATCCGCAAGTTCGGAACTCTGCCTACCGATGGCAGCCATCACCGTCGATCCTTCAGCTTGATCGACCGGGTTGATGCCGACGGGGTATTCCGTGGTACAGGGGCTCTCTTTCGCTCGCCCTTCTGGGTGCTATTGGCTCAGCCCCAATTGAAGGGAGCCGCACTTAACACCCTTATTGAAGAACTGACGGTTAGGTTGAACCTGTATCGCCCAACCTGGACGGAACTGCCGCGCTCGGCAGTTCATTGGGAGGGGGAACCCAGTGCAGACTATCAGGCAAGCATTGCTCGCCTAGTAACGGCCGAGGATCTAGACAGCGCCGCGTTGGTAGGTGCGCTGTATCGAGAAGCGATCTTAGAAGCCGACATGCAACTGGCTGCGTACCTAAAGGGTGCCTTCCAGGATGCCATGTGCAAACGCATGGATATCATCGACGGGTATCGGCGACTCCCGCACCTAATCAAGTATCAGGAAGTAATCCATAACGTCGCATTTGAACTATGCGACAAGGCGCTGCACGCGGTGGTCTTCGATGGCGCGCCGAACACTTTTGGCGACATATTTAAGACCATCCGAACGCCGTTTCTTTCCAAAGAGGCGGTGTAGGGCCTCGCCCATCCTCCAGCTATCAGCACATACATCGAACACAGCGCCGATTCCGGCCACCATGAGCGATGCTGGGCGCTGTGAACAGTACTTCCGTCACATTGTCATCCCATAAAAAGCTGGCGAAGCCCAATCGCTGTTCGAGCGCATCGAACTCCGGGCGCCGGAGGACATCAGCTCCGTGCACTTTGCCCGCGCCCATTCTGCGTCTGTGTCGGCACTCGGCGCATGCATCGATGGGCGCGGCGCTCGATGCGGTGGTCACGACTGACGCGCTGCCTGCCAAGATGTATTCGCCACTGCTATCCGTTGGCACGGCGGCCATCCGCAGCCGAGAAATAGACGGTCAATCTTCGGTGTAAAGAAAAGCCCCGCCGGAGCGGGGCTCTTACTCGTAGCCAGAGCTTGGTTACTTCCTTGCCTGTAACTCTGCCTCCAGCACCGCCATTTCGGCGAACGCCTTCATCAGCTCACTCTTCTGCTCCTGAGTCCACACGAAGGCAGGCGCCCCGGTAGGGGCAGAAACGACCAAGTTGCTCAAGTTTGCAGCTGCAGCACCGTCCATTCCGGACTTACGCGCAGCGAACTCGGCAAGGTTACCAACCGGCTGCATCGTTTTGCTGTTCATGACTACACCTCTATTGATCATATCCTGCAACACGCCGGCGGCATCGCACGTGAACGGCGGCACATTTGCGGTGTTTTGCCTCACATCGCGGTGCAGCGTTGGTCCACCCGTGCAAACGTCATACTTACCGGCAGTCTCCACTGAAAGAACGACGGAACGGTTCTCAGCGAAACAATTCAGAGCAAACGGTGCACCTGTCCCCACAAACTTCGCCCAACCTTCGAACTCTAACGGTGGGCGTACATTCGGGTGAGGCGGGGGTGAAAGTACTCGTCCGTTAGCCAAAATCAGATGAAAGACAATGTTCTGAAGCTTGCCATTCTGGTCGATACGATCTAGCTCAGGTGTGTTCAAAAAATCCCACGTCTGAGCTGCGAACCAGTTCATCCATCCTTCGATTAACTGCAGATCACCGGCAACAACCATGCAGCCCGACTGTTTGTAGGCGAGCTTGTGGAACCCGCTATCGTCCAAGACCAAGTAATGGTCATTGTCGAGCTCCGCCGACCAGCGAGAGTCGCACGCGGCGACTAGGCTCTGCGTATCAATTGAATTTGTTGTCACTCGTACTTCCTTGCTGATCTGCATCCCCGACCTCCAAGGTCGGGCCCCTGTACCGATGCAACAATGCCGCGCAATCAATGCGCGGCACCGTATAGCAGTTGCTAAAACCTAACTAGTATAGGTTTCTTAAATCTTACTCGGCAATATCGGGACATGATTTTCAAACGTCAATATGCCAAGTGACGTAAGAACGTAGCCGCCATTCTCAGTATCGGCTGGGGAGGGGCTGGACTTGAGCACCCAACATCTTGGGTGCGGCAGATGGTCGCGACCCCCAGCCATTGGTGCGGCGTGCCCCCAAGCGCCAAATAGTGGAGAGCGCGCCAAAGCCTCCGATGCTCCGTGCAAGCACGAGCCCCCCCCATCACCCGGGGCGGACAAACCCAAATCAGCGGCATGGCGACATGCCCACGCCGGGTGTGTTTCACCACTTGAGTCCTTCTCGAACACGTCAAGGCTGAGCGCCCGCACCACCCTCGATCCAAGCCTCGTAGCCTTCGACATCAATCAGAACCCTGCCGTCCGCCAGCCTTCCGCCAAACAGCACCGTGAAGTCAAACTCCGGTCTTGATCTTGCCCCGTATGGCATCTTCGCTATAGCTCAGCCCTGAGGCGAACTTTCGAATAGCCACGTAGCGGAGCATGTTCTCACCTTGCGCTGGTCAAAATTTGCCAAGACCATGGGCTCGTTCCAGATACTGGGTCACTTGTGCATGCCGCTGACTACTCCAGAAGAGTTCGTCGTTGGTAGGTTTTTAGTGCGAATTGCGGTAACGAGGTGTGATCTGCCGGGCGTTGATGGCTGGATGGGAACTTGGTCGGTCCACCGGCTGCCGCTGCGGCTGGGTCAGTTGCCACTCAAGATCGGAGACACGGACTATCAACCCGATGGAGAGCTGGCCCTGAGAATGGCGAAGAACATGGGCACGATGACAGCTCGCTCCCTCTAGCATGCGCGCCGTCTCGGTCTGCTCGAACATGGGGCCATTCATAAGCACGAGGAGCTCAACTATGACATTTGATTCCGTTATCGGCTTTGCCGAGCCGGCTTTCCTAACTGAACGCGCCGACCACGAATCGTTGCAATACTTCGGTGGTTGGAAGTTTCAATTCGAAGGGGAGGAGATTTTTGGAAGGACGCGAGTCACCTATGGCGATAAAGCCGAGGCCGCGCGCGCAGGCAAGGACCGTGGCCAGCGTGTACTTCTTGACCTTCGGCGTTATTGGAGTGCCGCGAATACAGCTACATGACATCTTGCTGCGTCCCTGAGATAGTTGGCGTTTCGCAATAATCCGAGCACCGAGAGCGATCTGACTCGCCCTTCCGGCTGCCGCAACAACAAGCGCCAATAAAGACGCAAGCAAGGGGATGACCAGATGAGTAGCGCAACAGTATTGAATGCGGCGGGCCTTATCTTGGGCTTTGCAGGGGGCGTATGGTTGTCCGTGGTAACTCAATCACCAATTCGCACCATGCCGGACGGGTCGCAAGAATGGGGGCCTGGTGAGGGGAAATCCAACGAAGATTGGAAGGCTGAGAACCTCAGGGAAGCAAGGCGAATTAAGTTTTGGCGGCCGACCGCGTTCGTGTGTTTAGCTTCTGGCTTCTTGCTGCAGCTCATCGCGCTTATCGTGTAGCCCATAGAGACCGTACGCCAGATGCAATCCTCCGCCTATGCATACGTCTCGATTCGCAAGGGATGTCAGAGGGGTAGGCTCCGCATTGAAAGTGAACGGTTCGTCGTCGTCGGTGCTGGCCAAACTCACGAGCTCGCGCATCGCGTCACTTGCCCACTCGGTGTCTAGCCATAGACGTGTCTGCACATGCATTCGATCGCCGGTAGTAGGTAATTCTTACGTAATTTCGCGGAGGTCTACATGTGCTGGGGCATCCCATAAACATGCACCCAACTGCGCCCTGAACCTGATACGATCACTACATGGCACGCCCCCCGTTCCATCACGAACGAATATCGCGAACTCGCAATTGAGCTCTGCTCTTGCGTTGCTCGCCCCCGTGGCCGAGAGGTTAGGCGTCCGGTTTATACCCGGATGAAGGCAGTGGCCAGATAAGCCATGCATGCAGGTTCGAGTCCTGCCGGGGGCACCACTAAGAACGTTCTGTCCGACGACTACCTGCCGCTTCATGGTAGGTAAGAGTGTTCGCGAATCTATCATTAGTGCCAGCGATCTAAGCTAAGCGCCACGCAACGTTCATTGCTTTAGTTGAGCGAATGGTCAAGCGATCGGTTCGCTTGGGAGATATGTTGTGGCCGAACAGAACTTCAATGAGATTGAGGTTGACTGGGACTTCATGACGCCCATGGAAAGTGCATTCTGGGGTACCACGCTTGCTCTTCACGCGGCAGACGCCGACGGCGGCCTTGGCGCAGCCGATGAAGCCCTAACTAGGTTACGGCGCCTTTGCGAAGCACGTTCAGGGCGACCAAATCTCGAAGATGAAGCTGCAGAGTCAAACGTCTACATGACATACGACGAGTTTGTGATTTGGTATGCCGCTTCGCATCGCATTCGTTATCGACGCGATCCTGCGTACAAGCCACCTACACCAGGTCAAATCGACGAGGCATACAAACGCTATTCGCTCAGCCGGGAAAGTTTTTACTAAGCGGATAGGCAGCAAGACACCGGTTATCCAGAGACTTTGTCCGGCTAAGAGTCGCACTATCATCGATGCTTCGCGCTGTATTCAATCGCGATCACGCGCATAAAATTTCAGATGAGTAAGCCAGACTATCTCTTTTTAGACTGTGAATGGGCGGACGTACGCGGAACTGACCTTGTATCCATTGGAGTCGTCTCCATCGACGACTCACGGTACTTTTATGGTGAGTGCGACATCCTCCCGGCCGACCCGACATCATGGGTGAGAGAGGTTGTCTATCCGCTACTGGAACGGGGTAGCTCGGCCATGGCCGTCAATGTGATGTCGTCGCGCCTACGAAGCTTTCTCGATGGCTTCAGTGATCCGCTTATCTGTTACGACTTCGGTGTTGACCGAGATCTATGCGAACGACTTTTGGAATTAGAAGCCTCCGCTACAGAGAAAACCAACGCAAGGGAAATTCGTTGGTATTTGATGGACGAAACGAGACTAGCACTCAAAACATGGTGGAGGCAGCACCCAGAGAAGGAGGCATTTCGGCACCACGCACTGGCGGATGCGCGAGCTCTGCGCTCGGCATTCCTCTCACTCTGGGGAGTGTGAAGCATCTTCAGTGATTGCACTTGCCGAATTGGAACACCAAGCCTCGACTTGGATCTCGTCGGTGTCCTCCATTGCTATAAAGTTCTCAAGAACTGGCAATATGGTTATCGCTGTTGATCAAGCTCTGGTGCCGAAATGCACTCGTTTCGTCCTTAGCTCTCTATTTCCATCTTGACGATTCACCAATATCTCGCGGCGTTGATCGCCATCTTGGGGGCTACTTGAGCGTGAAGAATCGGATCAAAGTTCTGCGGATCGCGAATGGATGGTCTCTTGAGGAACTTGCTCAGCGAACAGGCACAACGAATCAGCAGATTAGTCTGCTAGAGACAGGCAAGCGCCGACTAACAGTGGAATGGCTCCTCCTTCTTGGTGAAGCTCTGGAATGCCACCCTTGGGAGCTGGTAGCCCACACTCTGCCCGATCCGCCACTGGCTCACGAAGTCCAGCTTCTACAAGGCTTTCGTCGTCTCACGCCCGAGCAACAGCGCGTTGTGCTCGCTTTGATCGGTGTTATGCCCTCTTCCGGTCGAGTTCGGCGCCGCCGGGAACCGGTTTAGTACGAGCCGTTACGATCTCTACACGCAGCGGAAAGTATTGACTTTTTCCAACATTTTGTCTAAAGATGTGAGTCCGCACAGTATCCGCAACGGAGCTGGGCAATGGGCGAGCGACAGCGCGCGTTATTGCAGAAGGACGGGGGTACAGACCAAATCCCTGTAGCCCAGTATGTGCGCATGTCCACGGACCATCAGCGCTACTCCACCGAGAACCAGAGCGATGCCATAGCGGCTTACGCTACCGAGCACGGAATGGTGGTTATTCGGACGTACATCGATGAAGGCAAAAGCGGCCTTCATTTGGACGGCCGTGCTGCACTGCAAAAGTTGATCGGAGATGTACAAGCAGGGCTCGTGGATTTCCAAGCCGTCCTTGTTTACGACGTCAGCCGATGGGGGCGCTTCCAGGATGCTGATGAAAGTGCCTACTACGAGTACCTCTGCCGCCGTTCAGGCATAAGGGTCGAATACTGCGCTGAGCCATTCGACAACGACGGAAGCCCTTCCGCAGTCATCATCAAGAACGTCAAACGACTTATGGCTGGAGAGTACAGTCGCGAGCTTTCGAACAAGGTATTTGCTGGACAGTGCAGACTAATAGAGCTGGGCTTTCGTCAAGGCGGGCCTGCTGGTTATGGTCTTCGCCGACAGCTGCTAGACGGAGAACGGCAGCCCAAGGGCGTATTGAACCGAGGGGAACAAAAGAGTCTTCAAACGGATCGCGTGATTCTTATACCTGGCCCGGGTGAGGAGGTGGCCACTGTCCACCGCATTTACGATCGCTTCGTTCGAAGTCGTCGCAATGAAAGGGCTATCGCCGATGAACTCAATAGCGACGGTATTCTGACCGACCTACGACGCCCCTGGACCCGGGCAACTGTCCACCAAGTACTGACTAACGAGAAGTACGTAGGTAATAACGTCTACAACCGCACATCGTTCAAACTCAAACAACACCGAGTTCGTAACAGCCCGGACAAGTGGATAAGGGCAATGGACGCTTTTGACCGCGTCGTCCCTGTTGACGTCTTCCTCAAAGCAAGAGAGATCATCGCGGAACGCTCACGGCGCCTGGATGATGAGGCCATGCTTGGTCTTCTAAGGAGCCTCTACGAACGAAGCGGTGTTCTTTCAGGCCTCCTAATCGACGAACAGGACAATATGCCATCCAGTAGCGCCTATCAGGCCCGCTTTGGTGGGCTGCTTCGTGCTTATGCGTTGATCGGATTTTGTCCGTCGAGAGACTTCGGCTACCTGCGCATCAATCAATGGTTGCGAGAACGCCACCCGGAGCTGATACGTGAGCTGCATCTAGGCCTCGAGGGTGTCGGTGCCGATATTTTCGAAGACCCTGATAGCCATCTGCTTACGGTCAATGGCGAGTTCACCGTATCGCTCATCATCGCTCGCTGCCTACAGACACCCGCCGGATCCTTTCGGTGGCGACTGCGCTTTGACACCAGCCTCTCTCCCGATCTCACAGTCGCGGCGCGGATGTCGTCCGACCATATGCAGGTATTGGACTACTACTTGTTCCCCCACATTGATCTTCCTTTTCACCCCATAAAACTGGCCGAAGAAAACAACGACATAGGCCTTGATGCATACCGCTTCGATTCACTTGATGTCCTTTACTCACTGGCGAAGCGAGCTTTCTGGAGCGACGTCGCTTAAGAAGAGGACGATTTATGCGGAACGTAACTATGATTCCAACTGAGCAGATTCACGTTCCCAATCCGCGCGTACGGAATCGCCGGCAGCATCAGGAGATTATTAAGAACATCGCCAGCGTTGGACTCAAACGTCCGATTACCGTGAGCCCTCGCACGGAGCCGTTGGGGAGTGCGCAATACGATCTCGTCTGTGGCCAAGGGCGTCTGGAGGCTTTTCAGGCACTTGGTCACAAAGAGATTCCGGCTTTTGTCGTCAAGGCCAGTGAAGGTGACTGCATGGTCATGAGCCTGGTTGAAAACATCGCGCGGCGTCAGCACACGACAATGGAGTTGGTCCGGGAGATTGGAAATCTGCGAGAACGTGGCTATAGCGATCGGGAAATTGCAGATAAGACGGGGCTCACTGCCAACTGGGTTAACATGCTCGTTGGGCTTCTTGAGCGTGGCGAAGAGCGTCTGCTCACCGCAGTCGAAGCAGGTCTAATTCCTATCAGCCTAGCCGTCGACTTTGCACGAAGTGACGACGCAGGAATACAAGAGGCTCTCGCAGATGCCTATGCAAAGGGACTAAAGGGTAAGAAGCTCGTAGCCATAAGGCATCTTCTGGATCAACGTGCGCGCCGCGGCAAAGCTAACCGTGAAAATCCGACAAGACAGAAGGTTAGTCCAAGACTCACAGCCGAGCATCTGAGGCGCATCTATCAGCGCGAAGTTGACAAGCAGACACTATTGGCAAAGAAGGCTGAATTCGCGCACAGCAAACTAATGTTCGTAGTCCAATCGATGCGCGAATTGCGTAGCGACCAGGAATTTTTGGCGATACTCCGTGCGGAGAGCCTGCACACTATTCCTCTTGCCCTGGCAGAGCGGATGAGATTGGCTGGTACTGAGTGAGGCTCAGTCGTTAGTAGATGGAGGCATCCCATGCGTATCGGTTTTGAGCATCAAACTCGTCGCATCTCCATTGAGGCATTGATTCCACTCAAAATTCTCAGGCCTGGAATCAAGGCAACCGCGAAATACAAGCAAATCTCGTCCTCGGTCGCTGCCGTCGGCCTGATTGAAATTCCAGTCGTCACAGCCAATCGCAAGCAACCGGGTACCTACTTCCTCCTCGATGGGCTGCTCCGTGTTGAGGTCCTCAAGGAGCGTGGCGAGACGGATGTCGAATGTTTAGTAGCTACGGATGATGAGGCCTACACATATAACAAGGAGATCAATCGACTCGCCGCCGTTCAAGAGCACCGAATGATCGTCAAGGCCATCGAGCTCGGAGCGTCCGAGGAACAGATCGCTGAGGCGTTAAACTTGGATACCTCATCAGTTCGACGCCGCTCGCGGCTGCTAAATGGCATATGCGTCGAAGCGGCAACCTTGCTCGAAGACAAACATTGTCCATTGGTTGTATTCGGCCTCTTGCGGAAGATGAAGCCGATCAGGCAAATGGAGGCAGCCGAGCTAATGGCTGGCCAGAACAACTTCAGCGCAGGCTTTGCGCGCGCCATCCTTGCGGCGACTCCGGAAGATCAGCTGATACAGTCTCGTGTGTCAGAAGCAAATGCCGGAAACATCTCTCGGGAACAGATTGCTCGCCTTGAACGAGAGCTCGCCATCACGCAGCAACGAACGAGGTGCGTGGAAGAGACATACGGCATTGACAATCTTACACTTACAGTAGCTAAGACCTACCTTGTCAAGCTCCTCAATCAACCGTCCATAGTGAACTGGCTAAATAAGAAGCACCCTGACTACCTCACGGAATTCCAGGTGATTGCAGAGATGGCTTCCTTGCCATGAAACACTCCCGATTCTTCGAACTACGAATATCTGTCAGCCAAGGCCATGCAACGCTTCGGGAAGTTCGACGGAATCTGTCTAAAGAGATATGGGTTACAGTGAAATTTGTGGTGATACCTCTATCACCGCGTCTAGAACACGAGAGACCTGTTCACCAGCCGCCCCTGTTACTTGAAAGCCAAGCTCAAGTGAGTACTTGAAACTCCAGCGGGTCATATTTGATGATCCAACATAGCACTCATCTACATCGCGCCGAACCACCTTCGCATGGAAGGTTTCCCTGTCCACTCGCTCGGAGCGTGGAAGCCTGAAGTCGAATATAGAAACATTGAGCCTCTTCAGGCTATCCGCATGACAATACAGCTCAGTCGGCAGCCCGTCGCGCACGACGAGCTCTCGTCGCACATTAGTACGCGTAGTTTCAAAGAGATTGACGATACGTGAAGCGCCGTCCTCATCGATGAACGGGGACATGATGGTGAACCGGCTCCTAGCGCTCGCAGCCATCTCTCCGAGGATGTCCTCAGTTGTCCCCATGCCCCAGGTTCCCTCCAAGGTACGTTCCAAACTGGCCACTAGCTGGCTTGGTTCCGCTGGTTTCGATATCACAACCCTTACGGAATCACGATCCTGATGCACGCGTTCTTTGTATAGCTTTGCGCCTCGAAGTAAGAGAGATAGGCTTCGGCTCTGATCAGGAGGAAGTGTCACATGCCAAAGGCCACTCTCGTTCTGATCAACCGCTCCTAACAACTGAGCCGCACGTAGTCCAAACAAAACATCAGGTATCTTCGCGCCACCAAAGCCAATCAGGCGCGCGAGATTCCTCGTATCAACAAGCCCCTTCAATCTGCCCTGGCCAGCTAGCGAGAATACGCCTTCGAGAACTGAGGCGTATGGAGCAAGGTGAAGGAACAGCTCATCGAGCACTGACTTGCTCGATTGATAAATCAATGTAGCCAACAATTCGCTTCCCATGCTTTGGCTGATCTTCACGAGGAGCTGGTCCACTACGGAGCACAGATCTAGACAACAGCTGGTTTGCGGCTATGCATGAAGTTTCCGGAACAACTATGCAGCTCGGGCAGGCGCCGCCCGACGAGTCGCACAAACTTCCCGCCCCGCACAAGAGAGTCCTTGATGCAAGGAGGTGCTCGAGGAATACAGTGTTGTAGTTCCGCCAAAGCGCCGAGAGGTTTCCAAGATCCATTGTCGTACCATTGCGATAGACGACAAATGCAAGGTCGGCCGGAAATAGGTACTCCCCTAAACTGCCAAGATCCAAGCCTGAAAACTCGGCCACGGCCTTCATTATCGTGTGAGCGTACGTATGCAAGAGGGTAAATACGTACCGGTATGTGTTAGCCGGCCCAGGATCAAGCTCTGAGAAATATTTTCCAAAGGGCGAAGCGCTTTGGAGGATGTGCGCACCTAGATCGACCTGTTGAGTCGGGTCCCAGTCCGGAAGATCCTCGACGCCAACGGCACGAAGCCACGCGTATACCGTCTCTGGTTGAAGCCGGACGTATATTGCCTCGTTAGCTTGGGTGACGACGTAGACAGGGATTTTTCCGTTGCCCAGCTCCTGAAAGAGGTTGAGACGGACAGGTAACATCAGTTGCTGTTGATCCGACTTCTCTATTAGTGGATCCGTAGACATTCGTGTGAATCCATGCGTAAAGCGACACAAGTCGAACTCACGCACTAGCCCCATGTCACTCATCCCAAGTGCATCGAGAAGTTGTGTTGTCGCTTCCTGCTGCGTTGCCAGCTCGGCCTGAGTCCGCGGCGCCAAATCCTTATCGGGATGAACGAATCGCACAAATGGAGAACGACCATCGACCGGGCTGATCGCCCTTAGCTTGCTTCTGGATAACGCTTCGTGCTCAACGGCGAGGACGAGCGGATCATATCGGCTCCCAAACTCAGCTCGGCGAATAATCTGTTGGGTAAGCCATGTGGGGGCTTCGTGCTGTATCGGGATAAGACCAGGAGTTTTCTTCCAGTCGTCGATCAAGCCACGCACCCGAACGAGGGCTTCTTCTCCCATTTGAGTGCCGGCATATCGCTCAGCCACCATCTGAGTGAACTCGTACTGCTGAACTTTTTCGCTATGGCCAGCCCTACGAAGCATGTCGACAATATCAAGTTCAGTCGGCGGCTTAGCTCCAAGACCGAATCGTTCCGCGACGAAACCCGCGAGATCTGTCTCATTGCCCTCCTGTAGAAGGATCAATAAATCACGCTGATTCGCCGCAAACACGACAAACTGCTCACTGTGAGGGTAGAACGCAGGTGTTGCGCGATATGAAATGGGCTCCATGCGCCTCCAGCGCGGAGGCCTCCGCACGGCGTCATCTCCTAGCAGAGCTGTCGTCACAGGGTCGTTCTGCAGCCAGCTATTGCCATCCTTATGTCCATTCTCGCACTCGAACACCCACTCACCGATACGAGGAGACTTGTCGACAAGATAAAATTTGCGTGAGTCGCAGACCGCGCATGATTCAAAGGGTTTGAGTACCTTTTGCTCTTGCGTACTCCACTCCCATCGCCCGGGCGTCGGCGCCACCCAGTTACCTGACCAATGGACGAAGACAACATCGAGTTGCCTCCAGCGACACTTCCCTTTCAGGTCACCCTTGTTCGTGTCGCAAGATTTCGGCGCTAGATTGCTAATTTCCCGAGAGGCATCTCTCAACGAATCGTACTTTCGAAATCGGCCACAGGTGTTGCAAACAAAATCCATCGGCGCGGGAACATAGCTCATTGCCTTTGGGTCAACGAGTTCGAAGCGGGTAACTACTGGCGGATGGAAAGCCCCATCTCTCAACAATGCGTGATCAAGGCATTGGTCCGGGAGCACGGGGTGGGCTTGTGTTCCACCTTGCATGGCTCGTGTGAACCAGCTTTGCCATACCTCGCGCAAGCGAAGATGTATCTGTGCGGATGTTTCTGGACCAATATCCGCCCTCGTGGGATTTGGGTTTTGGTCGGCGATTGACATGCACGCACCAAGACCACCTTCGAAGGTGAAAAGAGCTCCTGGCGCGTATGCTGTTGCTAGTTGACCTCGCGAACGGGTCATTTTAGCGGCGGGCGGGTCGCGTTCTTCATCACCAGCCCGAAAAAAGCGCTTGCTTGCCATGCTCAATCTCCCAAGTCACTTCCATCTGCCACGCCGCGACGTATAAACCGCATAACTTGGCGAGCAATTGCGTCTTCTACTCGACGGGATCCATCCAGGTCACGGTGACCGAAGTAAATCGTGCCAGCTTCGTCCACGTCTCTCAGCGAGGTCATGGGCCGCTTCATAACGCTGCTTTGAGCGCGAAAGTAGTCCCCGAGTCCACGCTGCTCACCCAGAAGATCCCGAGCCCATCCAGTGAGTAAGGTTTCAACACGATCACGAATCAGTTCCTGATAGTGCCGTTTTCCACCTGGCGCAAAGTCGTCGTTATCCAAGCCTATCGCGGCTTCGACGAACGTACAGAGGTTCGCGATTAGAGGCCCCCTCGTCGCCTGACCTTTGAACTGACTGACTATATTTGGAATCCACGAAAAGTCGCGCACGGTGTGCTTCTTATCTGGAGCGGCAGTGGTTATCTCCCTGACATACAAGATGCCAGCAAGGTAAGCCTGTATGAGGCTGGGAAGTACGCGCTCTATGGCGCGCCCAGCCCATCGATCAATGGCAGCGGGTGACACCATTCGCTCTAAGAATCGGTGATAGCTATCAAAGACTTCCACAATATAGCGATCGCGTCGTCGCTGTGGCGTAGGAATCAGAACCACGAAGCCCGCATGAGTACGACCGACGCGCGAAGAGGCCTGGATGTATTCCGCAATATCTGAAGGCATGCCGGCGAAAAACATCGAGTTGAACTCTTCAACGTCTACACCATGTGAAACGGCTGATGTTGCAATGACCGATCGAAGAGTTGTGTTGATGTCCGTAAATGGTGCGCCCTCTTTTGGCCTTTGCTGTGCATCGTGAACCGTCCTCTGGATATCGCCCTGGGAGACCGAGCCGGTGATCAAATCGGTTCGCAGATCTGCAATGGGCAGATTCCTTTCCGAGTGACGCTTGCGCGTCTCCTCGAACTCGGCCGCCATAATTTGGTCGCCACCCTTCTTGTTTGTTACATAAGTAAGCGCAATTCGATGCAAGTCGATCAGTGTCGTAAGCTCTGAGACCGGCTCTGCGAGAAGCTTATCTCGATACAGGTGCGCCAAGTCTGAAGGTGAAACGGCGGAGGCTAGCTTGTTGCGTGCGCGCTCAGCTCGTTTGGCATCTCCCGAGTTAAGGTCAGTGAAGAGTTCGGTAATTACGGTGTGGAAGTTTGAGAGAACCGCAACTGTTGTAGCTGTGTGGGCTCGGCCATTGGTCATGAAGCCCACGTACACGCGCGCCCAACGAGATCGTTGCTCTATATTTCGCAGCGCTAAGCGATCAACCTCATCGCTTGGTGGCGATGAAGGACCTGCGTAGAACGAGTCATAAAGGCTTTCTCCAGGATACGGAAACTGCATCGCTGGAACCGGGCGTTGATATAAATGTTCTAGCTGTCTATCCGGATCAGAAACAGTCGCCGATGCAGCGATGACTTTCACACGACGCCGCGTCCGTCCATCGGGCTCGTGTGCGACCAAGTCATGCAGCGGCTTCGCCATTTCGTTGAAAACCGCATCGAGTGCGGATTCAAACAAGCCAGCGAAAGTGCCTAGTGATTCATCGAGGAGATGGGCTTCATCCTGGATCAACAAACTGGGAAATGGATCGTGAAACAGACGGCGACCATCGGCATATGCGGGATAGAGCTTTTCATACCCTAGTGCCTCAGGATCTTCTTGGAATTCCCGCGGCTCATTGGGTATTCGGAGCCTATGGGTGGCGCTATTCAGCCAAGGTGCTGCGCCAAACATCCCGTAGATTCTTCGTATTGTTTGCGAAGACTGACCAATGAGGGCCAGTTTATCAACTGTGCCGAGAAGCACCGATGGCGCAAGGTCATAGATGTCAGAGTCACAGATATAAAAAGGGAGTGGCTGGTAGCCTTTGTCATTGGAATCGCATTGTCCATTTGAACAGACGTGTGCAATGGTTCCACCCTTACTTCTGAAGCGTCGTAGCACGGTCTCTTTGCCACAGAAGGGACATCCTGGAATCTTGTTCCACGCTGCCTTCTGAAGCTCATAATTCACCTGACGCTCAATCAACGCCGCCTCCGTGGCGGGGTCCGCTGACTGATCGTCTATATCGGGGATATCCGATACACCCGCGTCGCGGTGGCTATTTGGCGACCCACCACTTCCTACCCAAAACCCAATCGAAAAGGGGGCGCCGCCTATCACTGTTCGACGCCTTACGCGCTCTGCTTTTGCTAACACTTTACTGCAGCGCTGCGCTTGCTGAATCGTAAGAAGACGCAGTGGATAGCGAATCATCGCAGTTACACCAATGCTCTTTCCCCGAAGCCTGTCCAGGAACAGTGAAAAAACGAGCAAGCCAAAAAAAGCTTCTGACTTGCCGCCACCCGTTGCAAAGTAGAGAAGAGTCACCGTGTCGTCTCGATCACGCACATACTTATCCCGGAAGCAATCCATCCGGCTTGCCATGGCAGGAACATGTGCGATCACGAACGCAATCTGGAAAAGACGCCATGCGCCGTCATCGTTGTTCAAACGGTCGCGCAGAACGTCGGCCATGGCCTCGTTCATGGCTAACCATGCTTCGTACACAGCAGCGCGAGGCTCAGCCTGGTGGCCTCTTTGGGCCGTTCGCTCCCAGGCCTCCTTTGATTCTTGGAGAACTGCCAAGCCTACTTTTACTGCGTCAATTTCCTTGCGCCACCCCTCTTTATCCTTCGAGAACCCTCCTTCCTCTCGCAGTTTCGCTGCTTGGTCCCCCGCATCAAGTCCTGCTGTTAGGTCCACGGTTGAGTCTAGTGCGCCGAACCAGCTATCGAGCTCTGCGGCCAGGAGAGTGACTTCCGAAAGCCCATCTGGCTGCGATAGCCTCCGCATATTGGGATTGATACCGGGATAAGCCTTCGGAACTATGCGTGGCTGCGTATATCTCGGAGACCAGGTTGTTTTCAGCAACAGCTGATCTGCATTGATCGAAGTGGTGGACTGGACGCCACCATTGAATCCCATCGCCGGATACTCTAGGAACTGGTTGTAGCGATAGGATGCCTCTACGCGACCGAGCCTAAGAGGAGCATGCAGTGCTTCTGGCATGCTCGCCTCAAGCTGGACCTGGAATACACTTTGCTCAGTTAGGTCTGCACCGCGCCGAGGTTCTCGGGAGGTGTTCTCTAGACTGACATGCAGGTTTGTCCGCAGTGGATTTGACCAGTCGGTCGAAAGCTTCACCTGCCAGTTGAGGTCAATATCTGGCAGTGCGAAGTCCAGCGCGGTATCAGCGCGCAAGTCTTCGAGAAACTTCGGCCATCCACGATACTCCGAGGGCCTGATAGTAACGCCACGACGAAACGCCCATTTCTTGCCTTCGTCGGATTCCGCCCAGGCTCTTATTGCAAGTCGTACCGCGTCTGTTAGGTCTCGCGAAGCAAGTTCTACGGAGCGCTCCAGCTCCTCTGAGGGCAAGCTTGGATCCACGACAAGCACGGGCAGGCTCCCTTCACCCAGGGAAATTCGAAGCCACTTGTGCGGAAGGTCCATTGGGTGAAATAGAGAGTCGTCCAAGGCCGCCTGATTGGCCCCTGACGCAACCACGCCTTCCGCGGCGCCCTCTGTGCCTTCCGACTCACCTTCGCCCACCTCCACTGAAAAGAGGGTCGTAATATTCTTAGGAAGACCAAGCTCCTCAAGGACTCCCTCTCGAACGGATTGCTCAATGGCCCTCCACTGCGGATGATCGGATCGACGCCTGTAGCTTTTTCCCTCAGCAACCTTCTCCCATCGTGCTCTTAGTGCCTCTTTGGTTCTTGTTTGAAGACTGCGCCGCACCTCATCATCGAGCCGGAACCGTGGCGCGCAATCTGGGCGCCTTAGATCTTCGATCGACGGTAGAACTCGGACGTATACGCTGAAGTGCGGTGCGATAGTTATCTTGCCGGGCACATTGCGATGGATCTGGCAGTCAAAGCCATGTGCTGTGATACGGATCGGCTGTGTTACTTCATCCCCCGTGCCTTGTGAGAGCAGTGGTGGAAGAAGAAAGGCAGACGCAAGAACGGATCGCGGTCGCGAACCGAAGAGAACATCTCCATCCTGTCCGTGCCCACTAATCCGCGCAAAGGTCAGGTTCAACAACGAGTCGACTACAGCTTCTTTGAGGGTGCTAGAGATACGAGCAGGATCAACTCGAACAACAGTGCTACTCATTCTGTGATCCTCCAAACGGGGTGCGTATCGTCTCGATGACGTGAATATTCTCTCTTGCTCGCGCAAAGAGCATTTGCACGACGCCAGGCTTGATGCGCCGGTGTACGATGCTCGATTCCTGGTCCAGTAAAAGCTCGGTGTAGGCGTCCGTCACGCGGCGTCCATCCGCACGACGGATCCCACGAAGTGGTCGAATCACGGCCTTCCAGAAATAGATGGCCTCAAAGTCAGCTAGACCTATAGCTGCTGCAAATGCTCTGTAATGAGCTTCGTCCCGCGGAGCGCTTGGCTTTGCATTTTCGAAGGTCACTCCACGAAATCGCTCGACATCCATCCAGCTCCGTACTGTGCTTTCTGTCGGCATCTGGCACTTGGCGTCAAGTAGATCGCGCATTCGATCCACTATGAGCTTTACCTTCTCCTTGAGGGGAAAGCCGCCTAAGGCAAGAACACGTTCACCAACTCGTTGGTGATACAAGCGAAGCTGACTCTCAAAGTCCTTGTCATTGGATATCTGAATGCCTGCGTCCTTCAGCGCGGCCTCTGTTAGCTCACGCAACTCGAACGACATAATGAAAAGGCGATCACCCTCTCGTAACTGAGAGGTGAGGGTGCTTCGAAAGCCTCGCGTCGGAGTGTGAGAAAGGGCTGGATCAAATAGATATACGCGGGAGGAAGGGCTGCGCCTGACATGGATTCCGTTATCCATTCGCAGCTCCCAGGAGTTTGGATCGCTATCTTCATGCTCCACTCCCGTTGCCGACAGACTTTGTTCAAACGAAAATGTTGGAAGGACAAAATCCTCTCGACTTAGAATCGAGCCCTCATTGAGATCAGGAAAATCCGGGAGCTGGGACAGGAGCGCATCTACTCTTGGCGCGAGATTCGCAAATCCGGAGGTTGAGCGAATAGATCGAAGTGTGGCCTTTAGGTAAGCCGCGTTCCGCCTTGTCAATAACACGTATGTTGGCGATGAGACGCGGTCATCCAGCAGAAGGAAGCGCAAAGAGTCTTCGTCCAACCCAGCGAAGACCAGCGTTTCAGCGGAACCGCTTTGCACTTCGGCGTCTAGGTTTCGCGAAACTATGAAGCGCACGCAATCTCTAAGTACCTCAAAGCCAGCTCCCTCCGGGTATCCATCGTATGTTTCGAAGTAGCGTTCGGCGAGTCGCCGAGCGGTGGGGCGTGTGAAAACAACGCAACACTTCTCCAATCCGCGGGTATGCTCTTCAATCAGGTTTGCCAACTTACGTGCCAGAGGTGTGCCATTTTCATAGTTGGCCCACAACGCGTCGCCGCGATCGATAACCTTCTTCAGAGAGGAACTTCTGCCAAAGGTGGGGTCGTGGAGGATGCTCTCCAGCTCAGACCGATACACCGGCCAGGCGTAGTTGCCACGCACTGCCATAGGTACATCCGCTTCATTTAGCCATCTAGTAAGAACGGCGGTGCTTGATGGAAGTGAAGCAAGTCGAGCCAGATAGGCTGCGGCACTCTCGAGTATTTGCGTCCACCTGGGATCAGTGATGCAATTTCGCAATCGGTCGATACTCGCCACCAGTTCGGCGGCCTCTGTATCAGTTATGGCAACCTGTATGTTTCGAGGACTTGGGGTGAGCGGTTCGCTTGCCGCCTGAAGAATTACGCCGTCGCGTGCGACGGTGCAAATGGCCCCTTCGGTGGGTAAGCCTGAATCGAGCAACCACCTCGATGCTTCGCTTCCCTTGGCTGATCGTTTGTTTAATTCTTGAATCAGCTGGTTACGGGTGTGTGGTTCATCAGTTACTACAAGAACGGGCGGCATATCATTGAGCCACGCTTTTTGCGCGCACTCAATGAATCGGATGATTCCACTCTTCCAGGCAGGGTTGTCTTTGCGGAGGGATCGCGTTGCATCGATTATTACTACATCCGGCTGCCGACCGCGCTTTAGTTTGCGTAGAGCTCTTTGTATATCTTCTTGAGATGCTTTCCAGCTTATGGCGAACAATGCGTCAGGAGCACTATCTGGTTCGCTCAACTTAGGAATTGTCAGGTCATTTAGGAGTCGACGGTGCGAGGGCTCTTTCAGCTTCGCCTTTACGTGCCGCAATAGATCTCCATCGCAAGCTCGCCATTCGGCGAAGCCCTTGTCTGCGAAGAAGTGAGGAATCAGCTCGGCTAAACTGGGGTGAATATTCCCTTCGGCCTCAGGCGTAATGCAATTTAGGGCGAGCCAGAAAGGGTCTTTCTCGCGCAACGAGACCCTCACGCTTGCATTGAGTGCGCCCGGGTCCTCATAAAGGTCCTGTGCGAGATCTACGAGATTAGTTCGATCAAGATGCGCGTGATTTAGGGCATGAAGGAAGTTTGCTTTGGCTGGATATATAAGCGTCCTTATGCCTTGCTTGTCACCCTGCCGCCATCGCGATGCACAAGCAACGGCGTGAGCAAGACCTAGCGATCTCAACGATCCTGGCCAAAGAAGTAGTACTGACGTCGTGTGGGATTCTGCTGCTTGAACCAGGCGACCGGCGAACTGATCTACGGCTGTCACCGTTCGTAACTGCACTGAGGTGTCATCGGCCCACAACTTCATGCCAAACGACGCTGGCTCAACCGGTGGCAATACCTTCTGCTGTTTACGTAGTGCTTCTGCCGGCGCCCTCTCGCGGGCCTCAACTGACGGACGCCAAGCCGGCTGTACATCTCTATCAGACGCCAAATTCGACCGCAGAAGCTTAACTGCAAGCTCCTGCTTCCTCTTTTGGGCAAGCTGAATACTCTGAAGTTGCTTTTGCCTTGAGAGGTAGCTGCCGCCGTGTCGCTTCACGTGAGGGACGTCCTTGTATTCCCGAACATTAGACTGGTTATCGGCTAACGGCCTATGAGACTGTAGGCCGCACTCACCGCAGCCTCGAGATCCTGTTCAACTTCGAAACACTGGGTCAGCACACGAGGATCCGGTAAAAGTAGTTCGTTGAGCTCCGATACAGCCACGTTACTCGCCCCTGAAATAGATCGAAAAACTCGATCAACCGAGCGGGTGTTTAGCAACCCGGCCATCAAGTCTGGCGCGATCGCCGTACCGCTAATAGGCTCTAGAACAATCACGTGATTCTCGCAGATGTAGCCGCCATTCTTGCCTATCCATTTGGCGGGTACCGCCGCGGCCACGAGTCGGCTACGCTGGTCACTGGATGTAAGTCTTTGCAACAGTACCGCGGGTTTCTTAATAACCCCCGCCACTTCGAGGCTTTTGACCTGTACAAAGGCGCAAGTACGGGCATGTCGGCTTTCTCTGCCGTGTTCAAATGTTCCATCGGGCGCGATGTCAGTAGCCCAAACTAGTGGGATGATGTTTCGAAGTTTGAGATCTACAGGGCGGCATATAAAGCGCCTACGCTTGTCGCGATACGCCACTAAATTGCCGACGCGCGCTTTGTACCCGTAGTCGGAGAGCCGAAAGGCCGCCGCCTCTGCAGCTTTTAGAAGCCCTGCGTCTTCGGCCGCCCGAGGGATGGGCCAGGGGCGTCCCGAATTAGGTAAGAGATAGCTACCTACATTGTCGAAATACCCCTCGGCAGTTAGGACGCTAACTTCAGTATGGGTTGAAACAGCTTTACTTGGATTGCGGGTACGCAAGATGGTAATCGCAGTTTCCTGTTCAACGTCGATAAACATCGACGTGCGGTCACTTAACATATCTAATTGCAAAATATTCGATGCGCTAAGAATCTTGCTCCGAAGTTTTGAAAATGATTTTCCTGACAGGAAGCTGGTAGGGGTTAGTAACCCGATTAGGCCACCCGTCTTAATTAGCTGCAAAGTCCGGTTTATAAACAATCCATAGACGTTCGGCTGCCCCTCAACTACATCGGAATGAATCGCCCGATAGGCCATAACCTCCGCGGCCTTGAGCTTTCGATAAGGAGGATTGCAGGCAATTACGTCCGGCTGGAGATCCTCAATGGCGCCAGATGTAAGTCCGTCCCCGTGAAATAGCTGAAATTTTGGCCTATAACCGGATGCTTCAATGAGTGGATAAAGGGCCATTTCCAGGAAGGACTTGGAAATTCCCAGTAAAGCCGGGTCCAAATCATTCCCACTTACTCTTCTCTCAATCAATTGGAGTTGCTTCAGCGGCGAAAGGCTTTTAGCGCTGAATGCCTCAGCCATGCGCTGTGCAATGGGCACCAGGAAGGCAGCACCGCCACATGCAGGATCATGCCAATGATGCTCGGCGAGCGATGCACCAAGATTTATGAGGTTGGAAATGACTCGGTCGGCCAGTCGAGGCGGAGTAAAAAAAAGAGCGCGCTGAGCCCGAACTTCCTTACCAACCCATAGAGAGTATGCGGACGCGAGCCAATAGGCCGCCTCGTTGAATGGCTGATCACAGAGCCAATCGGCCAGTTCAAGGGTACCTTGCTCAGTTAAGAAGGGCGCGGTGCCCCGTGGCGCGCGCGCGGGCAAGAGCAGGGGAAAGTTGCGTTCTTGCCACAGGTGAATCAGCGATTGAACTAGTCGCTCGGGGGCATCCGGGGTACTTTCAGCCAGGTCGATCAAGCCATTGATATGTCGGTAAAATTTCTGGCGCGCGGCAGGGATCACCATGGCGAATGTGCCCGCGACGTCGAATTGCTAGATGTGGTGAAGCATGTCATCGCAGCCACAGGTCCTACGTCCAACTTGGACCAGATTTGGTAAGTCATTGAGTGGCTCTCATTCCGTTGGAGTCGGCTAAAGGCGAACGCTGGCCCTGCAATTATGCGCACGCCATATTTCCCCGAAAAATCATGCTCATATGTGAACCTTTGGCCAACTTTCCTAGCACGCCAGCCTCTGTTCCAGGACACAACTTTAGTGTTTCTGGAGGCGTCCACCAATGCTGGGTGGGTTCACAACTCGAGGCGCTGCCTTCAGTAAGGTGCGACAGCTACCGATATCCGTTGAGCAAGCAAAGAAAAGTGACCCGGCCTCCGGCAGGAGGTCGGAAGCCCGCCGCAGGCGAGCCAGGTCGCCACCACGCGACAACCGAGCGAAAAGTCACTGGACCCCTGCCTCCGCAGGGGTGACGGCTAAAGAATGAAGTGACGAGACAAGCGTGTGGCCCTCACCTCATCCCACCCTTCTGCCTGAACCCTCTTCATGCTGCGCTGCGAAATCCCTCCCCGGGGCCGTACAATGACGCGCTGCGCCGAACCCGGCGCAATCCCTTGGCAGTTGGAGTCCCCATGAAAGTCCTGGTCATCGGCAGCGGTGGGCGCGAACACGCGCTGGCGTGGAAGCTCAAGCAGTCGCCGCGCGTGAGCGAAGTGATCGTTGCCCCGGGCAACGCCGGCACCGCGCGCGAGAAGGGTGTGCGCAACGCCAATGTGGCCGTGACGGATATCGACGGCCTGCTCAAGCTGGCCAAGGACGAGAAGATCGCGCTGACCGTGGTCGGTCCGGAAGTGCCGCTGGTGGCGGGTGTGGTGGACAAGTTCCGCGCCGCCGGCCTGCGTTGCTTCGGCCCGCGCGCTGTCGCCGCGCAGCTGGAAGGCTCGAAGGCGTTCGCCAAGGACTTCCTGCTTCGCCACAACATTCCCACTGCGCGCTATGCGGTGTTCACCCAGCTCGAGCCTGCCCTTGCGTATGTGCGCAAGCATGGCGCGCCCATCGTCATCAAGGCCGATGGTCTGGCGGCGGGCAAGGGTGTGGTGGTCGCGCTGACGCAGGCGGACGCCGAGCAGGCGCTGCACGACATGCTGGGCGCGCACCAGTTCGGTGATGCCTCCGCGCGCGTGGTGATCGAGGAATTCCTGGACGGCGAGGAAGCCAGCTACATCGTGATGAGCGATGGCCAGCATGCGCTGCCGATGGCCAGCAGTCAGGATCACAAGCGTCGTGATGAGGGCGATCTTGGTCCCAACACCGGCGGCATGGGCGCCTATTCGCCCGCGCCGGTGGTCACGCCGGAGGTGGAGAAGCGCATCCTCAAGGAAGTGATCGAGCCGACGCTGCGTGGCATGGCGATGGAAGGCGCGCCCTTCATCGGGTTCCTCTACGCCGGCCTGATGATCGACAAGAGCGGCGCGCCCAAGGTCATCGAATTCAACGTGCGCTTTGGCGATCCGGAAACGCAGCCGATCATGCTGCGCCTGAAGTCGGACCTGGTCGACCTGATCGAAGCCGCGCTGGACGGCGAGCTGCACCACACCCATGTGCAGTGGGATGCGCGCCCCTCGCTGGGCGTGGTGATGGCGGCGGGCGGTTATCCGGCCAAGGTGCGCAGTGGCGATGTCATCACGGGCCTGGAAGGCGATTTCGGTCCCGATGTGAAGGTGTTCCACGCCGGCACGCAGCTCGACGCGCAGGGCAACGTGGTCACGGCCGGTGGTCGCGTGCTGACCGTTTGCGCGCTCGGCAAGGACATTGCCGTCGCGCGCGAGCATGCCTATGCCGCGGTGTCGAAGATCCACTACGAAGGCGCGTTCTGTCGCCGCGACATCGCACATCGCGCGTTGCGTCGTAGCTGATCGGCCTAGGTCGCCTTCATGAAAAAGCCCCGGTTTTCCGGGGCTTTTTTCTTGTCCGGTATGGATGGGCGGTTAGCCCGGAATCTCGGGCTCCACCAGCTGCGCCAGATGCACCAGCGATTCCTGCCAACCGAGATAGCACTGCTCGACGGGAATCATGGAAGGAATGCCTTCCTGCACGATATGGAGTTCCGTGCCGCAGGAAACCTTCGTCAACGTGACGGTGGTCTGCATCTCACCCGGTGGCATCGCGTCATCGAAGCTTGCGGTGTAGCGGATGCGCTCCCCTGGCACGAGCTCTTTGTACGTGCCGCCGAACCCATGCACGTTGCCGCTGGTGAAGTTGGTGAACGTCATGTGGTAGGCGCCGCCCACCTGGGCATCCATATGCTGCACCTTGCCGACGAAGCCGTGCGGCGGCAGCCAGCGCGCCATGGCGTCGGCGGTCGTGAAGGCGCGGTAGATCTTCTCGGGCGTGGTGCGCAGGACGCGGTGAAGCGTGACGGTTCCGGTGGTCATGCGGATTCTCCTGTGAGGACATGCGCGGGCTGTAGGAGCCCGTCATGGATGCGACGAACGGCGAGGCGCGATCTCGACATCCATTTTCAGGCGCGTCGACGCAGGGTGACATGGGTCGCCCGTTCGCCTGCGACGCTTTCCACGCATTCGTAGCCGAGCGCAGGCAGGTCCAGGCCTTCGAACAGGTTCTCGCCACGTCCAAGCAGCAATGGACGCACGGCGAGATGCAGCTCGTCGATCAGCTTTGCCTGAATGTATTGCCGCACGACGGCGACACCACCGCCAAGGCGTATATCGAGACCGCCTGCGGCCGCGCGCGCCTGTTCCAGTGCGGCATGGATGCCTCCGGTGACGAAATGGAAGGTGGTGCCTCCCGCCATCGTCAGCGCTGGTCGCGCGTGGTGAGTCAGCACGAACACGGGGACGTGATACGGCGGCTCCTCGCCCCACCAGCCTCGCCAGCTTTCGTCGGGCCAGGGGCCGCGGATGGGGCCGAACATGTTGCGCCCGAGGATCCATGCGCCGATGCCTTCGAAGCCGCGCTCCGCCATGGCGTTGTCCACGCCGGTTTCACCATCGTTGTTGCCGTACATCCGTTGCCACACGCGTGTGGGAAAGAACCAGTCCATCAAGGCCATGCCACCGACGCCGAGCGGGTTGTCGATGCTCTGGTCGGGGCCGGCGCTGTAGCCGTCAAGTGAAATCGAAAAGGCCTGCACGCGAAGTCGGGTCATGGTTGGCTACCGTTGGTGGGTGTCATGGGTACGACGAACCGGCCACGCCGACTTCGACACGGCGGGCCGCTCATGCAAAGTGCATGTCGGCACATGGCGCGCACAAGTACCGCAACACTGGTCACGGCGATGTATGGGTTGTCCGATGCGATCGTCATGCGGCCGGTGCCCGGTCAGGCCGGCGAGGCGAGCAACTCCCTGGCTGATGGCAGCAGGCGTGGCGGCGGACCATCCATCAGCGCGGAGAACACGATGCCGATGGGCCGCCATTCCCTGCCGTCGAGCTGACGCACGTAAAGGAACGGGTCGTTCAAGGTGCGGTACTCGCCTTCCGGTGGCTGGATCCAGCCACCGGCTCGTGTTCGCGTAGCACTTCGCCGGCGTAGCTGCCGAATGCATACAACGACTTGGTCATCACGTTGACCTTGGTCCCGCCGTCGCGCCACTTCGCCAGCACGTAATCCACATGGTCCAGGCAAAGACCGTAGATGTCCCGCATGTTGCGGATGGCCTCGTCGGCGTAGTCGCGGACGGTCGAAATGGCAGGTGCCATGTCGATACGAAATTGCATGCGTCACTCCCTGTGAACACCGTGCAGTCGGATGGGCTGGCGATTCGCCCCGGGCATCCATGCCCCTCCAGATGCGCGCCAGCCGCGGCATTAGACCGGCCCGTGGGGCACCCGACATCCGCCAAAGGCGCTATTTCGCGTTAGGCTTGCCGCCATGACACGCAAGGGACACGCATGAGCCAGTTCAGCCTGCTTGGAAGCCGACGCTTCGCGCCCTTCTTCTGGACACAGGCGCTGGGTGCGTTCAACGACAACGCGTTCCGCAACGCCATGGTCATGCTGGTGGCGTTCCAGATGGGGCTGGATGACAAGACGGTGTCGCTGTACACCAATCTCGCGCCGGCGTTGTTCATCCTGCCCTACTTCCTGTTCTCGGCGACGGCGGGCCAACTGGCGGAGAAGTACGAGAAGTCGCGCATCATCCGTTACGTGAAGCTGTTCGAGATTGCCGCCATGGTGATCGCCGCCATCGGCTTCTACACACACCACACGACCTTGCTGCTGGTGGTGCTGTTCCTGATGGGCCTGCACTCCACGACGTTCGGCCCGATCAAGTACGCCATCCTGCCGCAGGCGTTGAAGCCGGGCGAACTGGTCGGTGGCAACGGCATGGTGGAGATGGGCACGCAACTGGCGATGCTCATCGGCATGGTGGCCGGCAACTCGTTGATGCTGATCCACGGCTTCGGGCCAATCGCCGCGTCGGCGACGACCATCGTCATCGCGGTGCTGGGCTATATCGCCAGCCGCAGCATTCCGCCCGCGCCGGCCACCGCGCCCGATCTCGTCTTCAACTGGAACCCCGTGACCGAAACGGCACGCGTGCTAAGCATCACCAAGCAGGACCGGCGTGTGTTCAACGCCGTGCTTGGCATCTCGTGGTTCTGGTTCTTCGGAACCGTGTTGATCGCGCAGTTGCCCAACTACACGCGTCTCAATCTGGGTGGCGACGGCTCGGTCAATACGCTGGTGCTGACCCTGTTCTCGCTGGGCACTGGCGTGGGCGCGTTGTTGTGCGAGCGCATGTCGGGGCGCCGGGTGGAAGTGGGCCTGGTGCCGCTGGGTGCGTTCGGGCTTACCGCATTCGGCGTGGATCTGTATTTCGCGCACCCGCATCTGGCTGTCACGCACGGCCTGGATTGGCTCGCCTTCCTGCATTCGGCCGGAAGCTGGCGCGTGGTGATGGACCTCACGCTGATCGGGGTGTTCAGCGGCTTCTACGTGGTGCCGTTGTTCGCCTATGTGCAGGCGCGCACGCCGCGCGATCGCCTCTCGCGCGTCATCGCGGGCAACAACATCCTCAATGCGTTGTTCATCTGCCTGGCGTCCGGCTTCGGCCTGGCGTTGGGAGCGGCAGGCCTGACTGCGGTGCAGATCTTCCTTGCCGCCGCGCTGCTCAATGTGGTCGTGGCGGCCTACATCTTCACCATCGTCCCCGAATTCCTGATGCGCTTCATCACGTGGGTGCTGGTGAACACCTTGTACCGCGTGCGCGTCGACGGTCTGGAAAACATTCCGGAAGAAGGTCCCGCGCTGCTCGTCTGCAACCACGTGAGCTTCATGGATCCGTTGTTGCTGATGGCGAACCTGCGGCGGCCCGCGCGCTTCGTCATGTACTACAAGATCTTCAACATCCCGGTGTTGAAGTTTGTGTTCCGCACCGCCAAGGCCATTCCCATCGCTGGGCAGAAGGAAGATCCCGCTGTGTTGCAACGCGCCTACGACGACGTCGATGCGGCGCTGGCCGACGGCGACCTGGTGTGCATTTTCCCCGAGGGCGGGTTGACCAGGGACGGCGACATCGCGCCGTTCCGTCCCGGCGTGGCGCGCATCCTGGAGCGGCGCCCCGTGCCGGTGGTGCCGCTCGCCTTGCGTGGCCTGTGGGGCAGCGTGTGGAGTCGCCGCGATTCCGCGCTGCATCGCGCGCGATTGCCGCGTCGTTTCCGGGCGCGTGTGGAACTGGTGGCCGGCGCGCCTTACGAGCCCGTCGATGCGCAACTGGAAACACTGGAGGCGCGCGTGCGCCAACTGCGCGGCGATTTCGCCTGAGCTACCCGTCTTGTCTTAGGGGGGCGCACCCTGTGCGCAACAGGGTGTGCGTCGTCGCTCAGGCCGTCCAGCCTGCGAGCACGATCAGCGCGACCACGCTGAGCCAGGCAAGCAAGGCGCGCAGCAGTGCGCCGCGCAGCCGGATCAGTTCGCCCAGCGTGTCGATGCGTTCTTCGGCATAGCCGTCGCCGGCTTCGATATCCACCTGCACATCGGCCCGTGCCGAGGCGCCGAGAAAACCGGGGCCTTCCACGTACCAGCTATGGGGCGGTTGCTGCTGGTGCCAGCGCTTCCACGCGCCGATCACTGCATCCCAATGGCCGACCAGCGCCAGTGTGAACACCATGAGCTGCGCCGGCAGCCAGTCGACCACGTTGGCGAAGGTGCGTGCGGCGTTGCGGGCCGGCGTGTCGAGTCGCAGGGTCTGATCGCGGCCCAGCGTCTGGGCGAGCCGATAGAGCAAGGCGCCAGCCGGGCCCAGCAGGAAGAACCACAACAGCACGCCGAAGCGGCGATGCAGCGCAGCGTAGGCAGTGGCTTCGCCCAGCGCCACGGCGTGCCAGGCGACCGGTTCGCCGTCGTCCGACAATGCCTGCGCGGCGGCTTCGCGCGAAGGCTGGTCAGGCGCCTTGATGATGGCCTCGAGATCCGCCTCGTACGCATGCGGACCGAAGCAATACAGCAACACCACGAACGAGAAGATCAGGCGGAGCAGCTCGGTGGCCGGCAGCAGATGGATCAGCCAGATGACGCCAAGGCACAGCACCACCGGCACACCCAGCGTCACCGCGATACGCGCGGGGCCGGCGGTGTCGCCCAGTTGGGCTACCCAGCGGCGGAACCCGCCGTCGCCGCGCCAGTGCGCGAGTTGCGGCATGAAATGCACCAGGCCGAGAGCGACGAGTGCGGATAGCAAGCTGACTGCCATAGGTGCGGATCTCCTGTCGACGGCCGCATTGTAGGGCAACGTCGTGACGGGACAGCGCGGCTTTTTCTATTCGTCATTCCGGCGCAGGCCGGAATCCAGTAGCGATGAGGGTCGGTTTTCGCCGCGCGCCACAGCGCCGAGGCATCGCGAAAACCCAACACCCCGCACCTGGATTCCGGCCTGCGCCGGAATGACGGGCGTGGGGGCGTTATCGCGGCTGGTCAACGCTTGTGTTGCGCCACCAGCTCGTCCAGCTCCAGTCCTGCCTGCTGCCGCAACCAGTGCTCGAGCAGTCGATACGATACCGACAGTGGCGGCGAGGGAAGGAAGCTGCCGTCGGCCATGCCGTCGACGATGTCCTTGGGCGTGAACCAGCGCGCTTCTTCCAGCTCGTGGTCACGCAAGCGGATGGTGCGCGCCACGGCCTTCGCGGTGAAACCGACCATCAGTGATTGCGGTAGCGGCCATGGTTGCGAGGAGTGGTAATGCACATCGCCCACGACTACGCCCGATTCCTCTGCGACTTCGCGGCGCACGGCGTCTTCCAGCGCTTCACCCGGCTCGACGAAACCGGCCAGGGTGGAATAGCGTCCCTTCGGCCAGCCCGCCTGTCGGCCGAGCAGGCAGGCGCCTTCGTGTTCCACGATGACGATGACGGCGGCGTCTGTGCGTGGGAAGTGCATGCGGCCGCATTCGTTATTGGTGCATTGCGCGCGATGGCCCGATGCCACCAGCACCAGCGGCGACCCGCAGTAGGGGCAGTGGCGCGTCTCGCGTTGCCAGTGGGCGAGCCCCTTGCCGTAGGCGAACAGACCCGCTTCTTCAGCGCCCAGCAACAGACCTACGTCGCGCAGGCTGGCGCGGCGCGCGCCCAGCACTTGTTCAAGTTCGGCGGCGCGCTGGTCGTCGTCCAATGCCAGCAGGAAGTTCGGACGCTCGCCGGTGAGGCCGAGGAAGCTCGCCTTGACGTCGCCGAGCACGCGTTCGCGTTCCGCGCTGTCGATCCAGCGCAGCGCTTCACCGCCCGTCGCCAGGTAAGTCTGTCCCAGTGGATCGATCAGCAGGTAACGCGCGCTGTCGGACGCCGCCAGTTCGCTGATCCATACGGATTCGTCACGCCGCTCGGCGACGCGATCGAGAATCAGGCTGAGTCCCGCGAAAGTGTTGTGTCGCGGCAAGGTGATGCGATCCATGCCGTGGCGATTCTCAGGTGGAGAAGGAGGAGCCGCAGCCGCAGGTGGTCTTGGCGTTGGGATTGCGGATGACGAACTGCGAACCGCTCAGGCTTTCCGAATAGTCGATCTCGGCGCCGGTGAGGTATTGCAAGGACAGCGGGTCCACCAGCAGGGTGACGCCCTCGCGCGCCAGCGCGAAGTCATCCTCGGCCTGGGCTTCGTCGAAAGTGAAGCCGTACTGGAAGCCCGAGCATCCGCCGCCGGAGATGTACACGCGCAGCTTGAGTTCCGGATTGCCCTCTTCCTGGATCAGCTCATGCACCTTGCGGGCCGCAGCCTCGGTAAACACCAGCGGGGCGCCGGCGCTGCGGTAGTCGGGAACAATGGGGAGGGGAACGACGGTATCCATGGGACTCAAGTGGGGATGCGGCAACGCGTACGCAAGGATACCGCGATCAGGCCGGTACGGCTTCTGCATCGATTAGCGTAGGCGCGGGCAACTCGCGGGGCGCCTCGGCGGACTGGTGGCTGATACGTCCGTTCACCTGGGCGCCAGCGGCCATTTCCAGCGTCCGGTAGTGGACATCGCCGGCCACGCGGGCCTCCGGAGCCAGTTCCAGCCGTTCAGTAGCGTGAATGTCGCCGCGCACCTGGCCATTGATGATGGCGTGGGGCACACGGATCTCGCCATGCACCTGCCCGCTTTCGCTCAGCGTAAAGACGGCGCCCTGTTCCTCGGCCAGCACCGAACCGATGATCTGGCCATCGAGGTGCAGCGCGCCGCTGAAGCGCACGTCGCCCTGAATGATGGTGCCGCGGGCGATCAGGCTGGTGTCGTGTTGCGTCGGCGCCCGCTCGTTGCGCTTGCTACGGTTGAGCATCTTGTTCCCCTTGAGTCGGTGTGAGATGGCCTGCCAATGCCTCGCCCCAGGCGACCGTACGGGTCACCGGGTCGTCCCCGGTGGGCTGAACCTTGATGATCAGGCGAGTGGGCCGGAAATCGGCTGGCAGCACGATGGTGCCGTGAAGCTGCTGGAAGTATTTGAAGCGAAAGGGGATGCCGTCGCGCTGGGCGGTATCTCCCAGTGCCGGCCAGTCGAGCTTCACCACCTTCTCGGCGCGCAGGCCCTCCACGCTCACCGTGGCGTTGCCGGTAACGTCGTCGCCGCGCTTGGCGTTCTGGGTAAGGCTGAGCGTGAGGTTCCAGCCGTGCGACTGGTCGACGGCTTCCAGGCGCACTTCCTGCACCTTCAGGCCCTCGCGCTGGGCGTCGCCACCGGTCAGGCGGGCATAGAAGCCCAGGTCGGCCCGCAGGCCGCTGATTTCCTCTTCACGCTCGGAGAGCGTCTTGCGCAATGAGCGGGTGGCGATGTCCGCCACCTGTTCGGCGCGCTGCAGATTGGCCACCTGCTGCTGCAGGTCCGTGTTCTGCCGGGTCAGCGCCTTGAGCTGGCGCTCCTCGGTGGCTGCCGGGGTGCCGTGGTGGGCAATGCTGCCGACCACCAGTCCGACGATGAGCAGGCTGGCTGCCCAGGCGGCACCCAGCCACAAACGCCGCCGCCCGGCGAACGCGTCGTGCGGACGTACCACGAAGCGCGGTGGTGGACGTGAAGCCATGCCGGGCTGCCCGAGGAAAAACCAAGGTATAGCCCCGGCGTGGAGAAAGCGTCAAGGAACGGTGGCACGCTTTGCGACCGTTCCGAGATGGAGCGAGGTCAGCTGCTGATCTTGGACTGCAAGTAGCGCTCGGCGCTGAGATCCTTGATCAGGCTGAACTGGGTTTCGAGCCAGTCGATGTGCTCTTCCTCGTCGTGGAGGATGCCCTTGAACAGGTCGCGGCTGACGAAGTCGGCGATGCTTTCGCTGTAGGCGATGGCTTCGCGCAGATCCTTCACGGCGGCCATTTCCAGGTCCAGGTCGCCCTGCAGGCATTCGACCGGATTCTCGCCGATGCGCAGCTTGCCCAGGTGCTGCAGGTTGGGCAGCCCGTCGAGGAACAGGATGCGCTCGATCAGGTGATCGGCGTGCTTCATTTCCTCGATGGATTCCTTGTGCTCGTGCTCGGCCAGCTCGTTGTAGCCCCAGTCCTTGTACATGCGGTAATGCAGCCAGTACTGGTTGATGGCGGTCAACTCGTTGTAGAGCACCTTGTTGAGGAACTCGATGACCTTGGCGTCGCCCTTCATGGGATGTCTCCTAGCAGCTCAGCGCTCGACTATACGGCGTCGCTCGTGGACGTGTCGGAACGAGAATGACTAGGAGTTGCGCATACGAAAACGCGCAGCCGGGGCTGCGCGTTACGGGGCTATCGAATCGTGCGGTCGACTCAGGCGACGGCAACGATAGGCAGGGCCGCGAGTACCTGCTGGACGGCTTTGTCCAGCGTGGCGCGGGCCTCCGTCTCGCAGCAGCCGCAGCAATCCGAGCAGCCCGTGCGCGCCTGCAGTTCGGCGAACTGGTGGACGCCTTCGGCAGCGGCTCGGCGGATGTCGCCGTCAGTGACGGCGTTGCACATGCAGATATACATGGGCATATATGGGAACGCAAATGCGAATGATTGTCAACTGAGAATGCATCCCTGTTTAGCGGGGTGCATTCAGGTGCCGGCCGGGTTGGTGAAGACCGGGCGCAACGAGCCGCCCACGCTTTAAGGGAGCTGTTCCGGATCGAGCCGGGGGCGTTCAGGCGGCGGCTTTGCCCTTGCGACGGCCATCGCCGGCCTGGGGATCGTCGCGGTGCGGTAGTTCGCCGAGTTGGACGCTCAGCAGGGACTCCACCAGTGGTGCGAAGTGGCGCAGCGCCCGCTCGTAGACCTGGCGCTTGAAGTTGACCACGTGCGCGGCCGGATACCAGAAATCCACCCAGCGCCAGTGGTCGAACTCGGGCTTCTCGCAGGCGTCGAGACGCAGGTCGTCCTCCGCGCCCACCAGGCGCAGCAGGAACCACACCTGTTTCTGGCCAATGCAGGTCGGATGCTGGTGGTGGCGTACATAGCGGCTGGGTAGGCGGTAGCGCAGCCAGCCCCGCGTGGCACCGATCACCTCGACATGGTGCGGGGCCAGGCCGGTTTCCTCTTCCAGCTCGCGGTACATCGCTTCCAGCGGCGTTTCGTCGCTGCGCATGCCGCCCTGGGGGAACTGCCAGCCATCACGATTGACGCGGCGCGCCCAGAATAGCTGGCCGTCTGCATTGAGCAGAACGATGCCTACATTCGGACGATAGCCATCGACGTCGATCATGTTGCCTCCTGAAGCCGGGCGGGTACGACGGACGACTCAGCTCCGCCATGGCTCACGGGCCCATTCAATCACGCACGGGGAGGCGGGACAACCGGACCTCTTGAACCGAAAGGCATAGCCCACTAAACTGCCGGGCCCTGCCCAACCGACCCCACGTCGGCAACCTTGGCGGGCGGCACCCAAGGCTATGTAGCTCAGCCGGTTAGAGCACAGCACTCATAATGCTGGGGTCGGTGGTTCGAGTCCACCCATAGCCACCACGTCTTAAGCCTCCCTTTTTGAACCAGCGACCTGCCGGTTGCCAGGGGCTTTTGCGTGCTTCTTTCTTTCGAGTGATTTTCTTCGGCGAGCTTCGCGCGTCGAACGTTTCGTGCGCACTTGTTGAGCCTGCCGGAGAGCTCGAGCGCATCGCGCATCGCCGGGACGCCTCTGCCATAGCCCCGAGGCGGACACTTCAATCGCCGCCTGTGGACAGCGAAGGCACATCGGCTATCCCTGGCCATGGGTGCCTCAATGGG
>Ga0055535_1000419_pt1 | contig 40090 bp, 51 predicted proteins | sample Araplaol_mTSA_r2_FD_54992 | JGI IMG/M metagenome (GOLD analysis project Ga0055535, IMG submission 54992) | Arabidopsis root microbial communities from North Carolina, USA - plate scrape CL_Col_mTSA_r2 | ecosystem: Host-associated > Plants > Roots > Endosphere | place: USA: North Carolina... | reverse complement strand
TTTTTTTTGCAACAACATGAAACTCGCTCATTCGGCATCATGGAAAATAATCCCCAGCGTATGCCGGTGTCCCGCACGAATACGACTCACCCCATGCCGCATCATCNCCCGATAAACACCTCGCGTGCCGTGCATCGGCCGATGATGAACCGCGAAAATCACCGCATCGCCCTGCTCCAACGGCACCACCTCCGCCCGCGACTGCATACGCGGGCGCTGCTCGGTCAGTACGAATTCGCCACCCGTGAAATCCTTGCCTGGCTGCGATAACAGAATGGCCATCTGCAACGGAAACACGTGCTCGCCGTAAAGATCCTGGTGCAGACAGTTGTAATCGCCAGCACCATATCGGAGCAGCAACGGCGTAGGACGCAGTTGACCCGCCGCATGACAGCGTTTGAGATAGTCCTCGTGCAAGGGTGGATAGTGGACATCGATGCCCATCGCCTGGTTCCAACGATTGGCGATCTCCGCCAGCGCCGGATAGAAAGCGGTGCGAAGTTGCTGAATAGCGGCAGGCAGCGGATAAGCAAAATACTTGTATTCACCCCTGCCGAATCCATGCCGCGCCATCACCACGCGACTGCGGAAACCACGATCGTCTTCGTACAGCGCCGTCATGGCATGGCATGCGTCCGGCTGCAGCAGTTTCCGAATGCGGGTCGCACCGTAGCGATCGAGATCATCGGCGCGCTTTAGCCAATCGATGCCATGGGCGTCGATGCGTGACAGCGCGGCTGTCTCGGCATGAATCGTCTTCATTTTGACTTCCACAATGCGTCGCTTCGAAAAACAATCAGCTTACCCACCGCAGGCGTTCGCGACACTCCGTTTATTGCACAAGAACCGACGTGTACGCGCTCACCAGATAGTTTTCACGTCGCAATTGCGCCGGGCGTAAGCTTCGCGAAATCGGCGTCGCTACTGTTTCAGTCTTCATAACCGATTTAGTTTTTGGATTGCGCAAGCCGGACAAGTGTTTGCGTGTCAACGCTACGTGGAGCGCACTCCTCGTGTATTAATTGAACGAAAACAGCGAATGATTCGCTGAGTGTTTCATCGCGTGGCATGCGTTACGTTCCCTGCACGAATTCGCCAAGCGAGGGATGTCCCCATGAAATACCAGGCTTTGATGCGGAAGACCGCCACGCGTTGCAGCGCGTGGGCGCTTGGCGCGTGCGTACTCTCCGCCACAGGATTCGCGCTTACCGCGATGCCGGCACAGGCGCAGGTTTCCGTTGGCGTGTCCATCACCGTGGGTTCACCGCCACCGCCACTGCCGGTTTACGAGCAGCCACCGATTCCGGCGGCCGGCTATATCTGGACACCCGGGTACTGGGCGTGGGACGACGACGCACAACAGTATTACTGGGTGCCCGGCACCTGGGTGCTTGCACCGTTTACCGGCGCACTTTGGACGCCTGCCTATTGGGGATGGAATGATGGCGTCTATGGCTTCCACGAAGGCTATTGGGGCACCGAGGTCGGCTTCTACGGCGGCATCAACTACGGTTACGGCTACGGCGGCGAAGGTTACGAAGGCGGCCGCTGGGACCATGGCGGCTTCTATTACAACCGCACGGTGAACAACATCAGCAACGTGCACATCACCAATGTGTACAACAAGACGGTCATCAATAACGTCACTGAGAATCGTGTCAGTTACAACGGCGGCAACGGTGGCGTACAAGCGCAGCCAAGCGCCCGGCAGATGGCATTCGCACACGAACAGCACACACCGCCCGTGGCCGCTCAGCAACAACACATGAGCATGGCGCGCCAGAACCCGGAAATGCGCTTGTCGAACAACCATGGCGTACCGACTATTGCCGCTACCGCAAAGCCCGCTGTGTTCAATGGTGCGGAGGTAGTCCATGCTCACAACGCGCCCATAGCCGCGGCGGCAAATCCGCGGCCGGGTGCAGAAGGCGCACGTCCGCAACCCAACGAGCATCAACCCTTGCGTTCGTCCGGCTTCGCACCGCACCCGAATGCAAATCCCCATGAAGCACCCGCACGCGAGCCGAATCGCCCGTTCAACCGACCCGAAAACCGGCCGGGAAACGCTCCTGAAAATACCGGTGCGCCACGTGCGCCGCACCCTGAGGTCGCGCCTATGCCACGCCGTGAAGAGGCAGCCCCGCGCGAAGAACCAGCCCCTCGTCCAGCCCCGCCGCCGCATGAAGTAGCACCGCGCGACATGGCACCTGAGCAGGCGCATCCGGTCGCTCCGCGTGAGCCGGCCTTCCGCAACGCACCGCCTCCGCAGGAATACCATCCAGCGGCACCACGCCCTGCGCCGTCCGAACGTGCTCCTGCTGAAAGGCCGCACCCGGCACCGCAAGAAAACCGTAAGAAGCCTGAGGAACAACATCCCCCGGGCGGCGGCTGAGGTCCGGCAAAAAAAGCCCTGGCAGCTTCTGCGCTGCCAGGGCTTTTTCCTTGGCTGTTGTTTTCGTTACATCGCCTCGCGCGGCTTGGCCCATAGCGCCAGCAACGTCAGCACAGCGGCGGCCGAGAGGTAATAGCCCACGTACGCCAGTCCGTACGTCTTGGCCAACCATGTCGCGAGATACGGCGCCAGCGATGCGCCGAAGATGCCGGCCAGATTGAACGCCAAGGATGCGCCGGTGTAACGCACAGCGGTGGGAAAGATTTGCGCGAGCACCGTGCCCAATGGCCCGTACGTCATGCCCACCACGCACATACCCACCACCATGAACAACAAGCCGCTTTGCGCGAACAGCGGCGCATAAGCAATGCCGAACGCAAAGATCAGCACCGTGGCCAGAATCATGGTGAAGCGACCGCCGCGGCGATCCGCCAACCATGCTGAAAACGGAATCAACAAAGCGAAGAACAGCACGCCCACCATCTGCACGATCAGGAACGACTCGCGTGAATAACCCAGTTTGGAAGTGGCCCAGCTCAACGCAAACACCGTCATCAGGTAGAAGATGACAAAGGTCGCCAACGCCGCGAACGTACCTGATATCAAGGCACGCGGATGATGCGCGAACACGTTGAACATCGGCACCTTCACGCGCTCATGCTGTGCCATCGCGCGTGCAAACGCGGGCGTTTCGGTCAAACGCAGGCGCATCCACAGGCCGATCAGCACCAGCGCGGAACTGGCCAGGAACGGTACGCGCCAGCCCCATGCGAAGAACGTGGCATCACCCATCTTCTCGGTCAGGAACAGGAACAAACTGGTCGCAGCGAGAAAGCCGAGCGGCGCGCCAAGTTGCGGAAACATGCCGTACCACGCCCGCTTGCCCGGCGGTGCGTTTTCAATCGCCAGCAGCACCGCACCACCCCATNCACCGCCGAGACCAAGACCCTGCCCCAAACGGCAAAGCGCGAGCAACGCAGGCGCCACCAGACCGATTTGCGCATACGTCGGCAGCATGCCGATCACCACGGTGGAAACACCCATGGTGAGCAAAGCNGCCACCAGCGTCGCCTTGCGACCGATGCGATCCCCAAAATGTCCGAACAAAGCCGAGCCAATTGGACGCGCGATAAAGGCCAATGCAAACGTGGCGAAGGATTGCAGCGTTGCCGTAGCANCATCGCCCGTTGGAAAGAACAGCTTGGGAAATACCAGCACCGCCGCAGTGGCGTAGATGTAGAAATCGAAGAATTCGATAGTGGTGCCGATCAGGCTGGCGAACAGAACCCGGCCTGGCGAATTGACCGGGGTGGTAACTGCATCACGCATGAACTTGGCTTCCGTGGGTGCGGAGAGTCCGGATTCTGCCAGACATGGAACGGATGCGGGTCATCTCGCCGCGCATTACTCCCTCCCCTGCATTAGGCAGGGAGGGCCGGGGCGGGGTTGCACGAGCTTGCGGCCATGCTCGAGTTCATCGCGCGATGGTTCACCCCACCCCTCCCCTGCTTACAGGGGAGGGGGCTATCCATATCGCACGGCGATCTCATCTTGTCGCCGCTGCAAAAACCTTCGCACCGCAGGATCGCGCGCAAGCCCAATCGCCATGTCGTACGCATGCAACGCCTCGCGCTCATCCCCCACGCGTGCAAACAATGCCGCACGCGCAGCCCAATACGGCTGATACTCGGCAAGCCGTTTGTCTCTGGACAGTTCGCGGATCACCGCAATCCCCGCCTCGACGCCCTTCACTTCCGCCATCGCCAACGCACGATTGAGCGCAATCACCGGAGANCCCGTCAGCGCATANAGCGCATCGTAGAGCTGCACTTCCGCCGTCCAATCGCTACGGCCTGACCGGCGGCGTTCGATATGCGCCGACTGCAGCGCCGCCTCAAGCTGATAGCGGCCTATACGTCCAAAACTCCCGGCACGCTGCAACAGCGCTTCGGCTTCATCGATCATGGCCGCATCCCACAAGCCCATGTCTTGCTCGGCGAAGGGCACATACTCGCCCTGCGCATTGCGACGCGCACGCCGTCGCGCTTCGGTGTACCGCATGCCGGCGAGCAAGCCGAAGGTTTCCGGTTCTTGCGGCAACAGTTCCGTCAGCAAACGTGCGAGGAAGATCGCTTCTTCGACCAAGTCGCGGCGAAGCAGATCGGCATCATCCGGGTCGCTCCATCCCTCCGCATAAGCCGCATAAACGGCAGCAAGCACGCCATCCAGGCGTTCGCGCCACGCCTCGCGCTCGGGAATGGCGAACGGAATGCGCGCTTCGCGGATTTTCTGCTTCGCGCGGCCCAACCGTTTGCACATCGCTTCGGGCGATACCAGAAACGCCGAGGCGATGACTTTGGCATCCAGGCCTAACACCGTCTGCAACATCAGCGGCGCGCGTATGTTGACGTCGATGGCCGGATGCGCGCAGGCAAACAGCAAAGCCAAGCGTCGATCGGGAAAGCACTCCTCGTCTTCCGTACCCACGCATTCGGCCTGCATGTCGGCCATGGTCTGCAGCTGCACCGATGCAGCCTCTGCGCTGCGTCGGCGTCGCACCCCGTCGATGCCTTTGCGGCGCGCGACCGTCATCAACCAAGACTCAGGATTGTCCGGGCATCCATGCACCGGCCAGTCCGCCAGCGCCGCGGCAAAGGCNTCGGCAAGAGCATCCTCCGCCGCCGACACATCACGCATGTCGGCNGCGAGATAGGCCAGCAACTTGCCGTAGCTGTGGCGCGCTACGGCGCTGGCAACGGCTTGTGCGGGCGATGCATCGTTCACGCTGCGGTTGCAGTGACCGAAGCCACATCCGAAGTCGCCCCCGGCGTGGGCCATACCGGCCGCACTTCGACCGTGCCGTGGCTTGCGGTAGGACAGCGCGCGGCCCAGGCGAGCGCCGCATCGAGATCAGCCGCTTCGATCAGGTAATAACCGGCGAGCTGCTCCTTGGAATCGGCGTACGGCCCGTCCAGTACCTGCGATTTGCCATCGACGACACGCACGGTCGTGGCCATGTGCGTGTTCTGCAACCGGTTGGAGCCCACCCACGCGCCCGCTTCCTTCAAGGCTTCCGTGTAGGCGCGATAAGCCGCCGAGCCGCGTTCCTGTTCGGCGCTGGACATACGGCCCCAAGCGTTTTCTTCGACAAAGAGGATCAATAGATATTGCATAGGAATTCTCCGTGAGATCGAGACGGGCACCATGCGCCGCCCATTTGATGACGCACGAACTACGGTGAATCGGACATCCGCCCCCGCGAGGATAGCCATTCCGCAGGAGGCCGGCGTAGAAGCGCAACTTATCAGTTGCATGATTTGCCGGGCATGACTAATATGCAACCAGGAGGTTGCGCATGAATACATCGACTGATCGCATCGAACGGCAGATCCACATCAAGGCCCCGCGCTCGAAAGTGTGGCGCGCGCTCGCAGACGCCGAATCCTTCGGCGAATGGTTCGGCGTCGCACTGCAAGGCAAGCGCTTCGTAGCGGGTGAGCCATGCGCAGGCAACATCACCTATCCGGGCTACGAACATCTGGTCTGGAATGCGGTGGTGGAACGGATCGAGCCGGAGCACCTGTTGTCGTTTCGCTGGCATCCATACGCCATCGATCCCAACGTGGACTACTCAAACGAGCCCACCACGCTGGTGACCTTCGAACTGGAGGAAACTGGCGACGGCACGCTGCTTCGCCTGGTGGAATCGGGCTTCGACAACATTCCCGTACATCGTCGCGCCGAAGCCTTCCGCATGAACAGCGGCGGCTGGGACGCGCAGATGAAGAACATCGACACCTATGTCGCCACGCACTAATTCACCACGCAGCACCGGCACGAAATATCCGCTGCTACGCAAAGCCGTGCCGGTGTTCGCGGCATTGGGCGACGAAACACGGCTGCGTCTGATCGCCGTGCTCTGTGCCGGCGGCGCGCTCTCCATCGCGCAACTTACCGCCGACACCGACATCACGCGGCAAGCCGTCACCAAGCATCTGCAAGTGCTGGCTGAGGCGGGTTTGGTGCGCGATGTTCGGCAAGGTCGCGAACGCTTGTGGGCGTTCGAACCTTCGCGATTGGATGAAGCGCGGCGCTCGCTTGATGCGATTGCGGAGCAATGGGATCAGGCGCTGCTGCGCCTGAAGGCCAGGTTGGAGGAATAACGTCGTAAGGTGGGGTGCGAATCCTGGCACCGTCGTCCTCGCATATACCAACGTTGGCGTTGCATCCAAACCTGCGTGACTGCGAAAAAGTCCGTCTTACTTCACCGTAGCAAGATTGCGCATCACTACAAGCCCCTCTCCGCCACTTCCGTATGCCGCCGCGGCCGATGCGCCGGCCGCACCCTTGCATGCCGGCCGAACGTGGCCTCAACCCAAGACTGAAACGTCGGCGAACCCAGCGCACGCTGCTGCTGGACATAAGCACGTATGTCCCGCAATACGTCTGCATCGATAGCCAGCTTGAACAACTCGCGATACGCATGCGCGCGCTGCTCCGAAGTATGTCCCAGCGCCAGGTGTTGCTTGTGCGGTACGACCACCGGATCCGCCGCCCCCAGCGCATTGCAGCTGTAACTCGACCAGGGATAGGACAACGGTTCGGACACCCATCCTGCGCGCACCGGATTCAGCTCGATATAGCGCTGACACGTAAGCACGTAGTCCGCGCCGATCAGGCAGGATTTGTAGCGCCCTTCCCACAACGTGCCCGAGCGTCGGTACATGGTGTTGAAGTAGCTCACGTAGTTGCGCCCAATGGCCTGCATCATGCACGCCAACGCACCCAGCCGCGACGGCGTTACCAGTAGGTGCACGTGATTGCGCATCAACACGTACGCATGCACGCTGCACTCCCAACGCCGGCTGGCATGCAGCAGTTGCGCGAGGTAGCAACGGCAGTCGGCCGGCGTGCGAAAACATTCCTCGCCGTCGTGCCCGCGCTGAATGATGTGCTGCGGCACATTGGCAAGATCGAACCGTGGCGATCGTGGCATCGTGTAGCCTCCATGCGGCGATGCGTGTTCGGTCGATTTATTGAAGATACCGCCCTGTGGATGCCAGACCGTGTCACGCCTAACGTCGCTTCGTGCTGCGAATCTGCGTGGACCGAAATCGAACAGCAGGTTGTTCCCTTGCTCCCCCGGAACAAACNATCACGAGTGATGCAACGTCAAGCCTATATCGCACTGCAGTGTAAAAACTGTGATGGATGGATCANCGCCCGCACGCTGTTGCGCAAACCTGTATAACGGGGACAGATCGAAATAACGAAAGGCATTCGGCAGGTCGGACGGAAGCGCATCCCTACCTGCGGCGAGTAGCACGTACATGGCTTGATCGAGGCAATGCATGATGCATAAAACCCTGACGATGGCACGCCCTTGGACCGGCTGGCTCACCGTCGTCCTGTTCCTGACTTTCGGATCGCAGTGGATCGGCGGTCATGTGCATCCGGCCATCATGTTCGTGCTGTTCGCATGGCTGTTCCTGATGATCGTGTGGGTAGCCTTCGGCGTGGTGCACGAAGCGGAGACGCTGGCAGACATGCTCGGCGAACCGCTAGGCACCTTGGTGCTTACGCTCTCCATCGTCGTGATCGAAGTGGCGCTGATCTCGGCAGCCATGCTCGGCCCGGAAGGCAACGCCACGCTCGCACGCGACACCATGTATGCGGTGTTGATGATCGTGCTCAACGGCGTGGTGGGCTTGGGCCTGCTGACCGGCGGCATCCGCCACTACGAGCAGTCGTACAACCTGAAAGGCGCCTCGGCGTATTTGTCGGTGATCCTGCCGCTGACCATCATCGCGCTGATGCTGCCGAACTTCACCACGTCCACGCACGATGGCTCACTGGCGCCGCCGCAGGCTTTGGCATTCTCGCTGCTTACTATTGCCCTGTATGGCATCTTCCTGTGGCTACAGACCGGACGGCATCGCGGCTACTTCGTCGCAACCGAAGCGCAGCCGATCGATCCTAAGGAAATGGCGCATCATCGCCCGGGTGCCATCGACAAAAAAAAGCTGCTGCTGCACTTCGGACTGCTGCTGGTTCACATCCTGCCGATCATTATTCTTTCCAAGAGCCTGGCGAAGCTGCTCGACTATGGCATCGAGACCACCGGTGCTCCCAAGGCGCTAGGCGGCGTGGTGATCGCCATGCTGGTGTTCGCACCGGAAGGTATTTCCGCACTGAATGCGGCACGCACCGATCGGCTGACGCGCGCCATCAATCTCTGCCTGGGTTCGGTTGCTTCCACGCTGGGGCTTACCGTACCCGCAGTGCTTGCGATCAGCCTTTACACCGGACAATCCGTACTGCTGGGGGTCGCGCCATCGAGCATGGTGATGTTGGTCGCAACGCTGGTGCTGAGTGGCATGACGTTCTCCAGCTCACGCACCACCATGCTCGACGGCGCGGTGCATCTTTCATTGTTCGCGGTGTTNGTGGTGCTGATCTTCAGCCCTTAGAAAAGCCCGCCATGCCTCAGCCGCGGAAAAACAAATAGACCGCGCTGTACGGCACTCGCACTTCGCCACCCGCATGACCGGCGTCGCAGCCGGTGGCGGGCGCCACGCCGCCTTCCGTGCGCGTGCGCACGATGTATTGCACGCTTGCCATCTCGCCATTGCCTGTATGCGATTTCGCATGCAGCACGAGCCAAGAAACAGCCCCTGCGTCGGGCGATGGCGACGCCTGCACCGGCTCGCCCACCACCACGCTGCCATCCTCGGCCTGCCAACTGGGGCCGGCGAAATGCTTGGCAATGACCTGCCCTTTTGCATCGCTCAAGCTCGCATCCGGTGCTTTCAACGTCCACGCGTAGCTGCCGTTGGCGGCTTTGCAGGTATAGATCTGCACGCCCTTGGCAAACCCTTCGATGGCTGCGGGCTTGGTGGCCGGCGTTTGTGCATGGACGGTGCTTGCGATGGCGGCCAGCATGAAAATCCAGGGCACCTGAGTCGTCCGCATGATGTTCTCCGCAGCAGGTTGAGGAATCGCCAGGCTGCCCGCCGCGGGAAACGGCGTCAATCGCCTTCGCAGGATTTAGCAACGTGGCCACGCAAGCAGCATAAACAGCCATTGTTTCACGCAAAACCTGCACGCGGTTTGTCATACACTCCGCGTCGCAGTGCTTGGCCGCGACGCGCCAGAGCTGTTGGTCACCGCTGCCTCGGCGATATCCATTTCGCAGGCATTCGAAGCTGGCCCGATGCATGCGACAAACCGTTGCATAGTGAGGAGGGTAAGTAGATGACTCGCACCTCTCGCATTCCATGGCATCGGCGACTGGCGATGACTTCGGCCGTTGCCTCACTCGCCATACTGGTAGCGGCTTCACCCATGGCAGCACAGGCACAACGCCATGGTTATGGGCGCCCCGTGCCCCATCGTCCGTATCGACCAGCGCCACCGCCTCGCCGCGGCGGCGATGGCGGAGCCCTCATCGCCGGCGCCTTGCTGGGCGTGATAGCCGGCGCGGTGATTGCCAATTCCGCTGCCGCACCGCCGCCGGGCGCAGTCGTCTACACCCAGGCGCCGCCTCCGCCGCCACCTGGCGTGGTCTATTACCAAAACAGCTATCCGTATCCGCCTCCACCCCCACCGCCGCCTGGCTATTGATGCCTGCGCCGGCTTTTCAGGCCGTCGTCGATCCGCACTCATGAATCGGAGCTTCCTGTCATGAAAAACGCCATTCGCAAGACTGCCCTGCCGATCGCGCTGTCGCTCGCTTTGTTGGCGACCGGCGGGTTTGCACAGAGCACGGCACCTGCTTCATCCACCTCGTCCGCCGCACCCAGCTCAGCGAAAATGCGTGCGGAAAAACGTGCTGACATGGTGGAACAGCAAATCACCGAGCTGCATGACCAGCTGCAGATTACCGATGCGCAATCCAAACAGTGGGGCACTTACACCGACGTGATGCGCAACAACGCACGCAGAGCTTCCGAAGCCTTCCAGCAACGCGCGCAGAAAATGTCGACGATGAACGCCGACGAGGTGATGAAATCGTATGCGCAGTTGGCGCAGATGCATGCGGAGGACATGCAGAAGCTGTCGTCCGCGTGGAGCGATGTGTATGCCTCGCTATCGCCCGAGCAGAAGCAGACGGCCGATGCGCTGTTCCAGCATAAGGCAATGAAACCGCGTCGCGGCATGGAGCATAAGAAAGCTGCCAAGCCGGCGGGTGCTTCGTCTTCCGCCCCCGCACCCGGAACCTGATCCACCGTAGGTTGGATTAGCGAAGCGTAATCCAACCATCCGGACCCACGAGGATGGGGGATTTGTTGGGTAACCCCCGGATCAAGTCCGGGGTAACCCAACCTACGAACTATCTATGCGGCCGCCAAACACAGCGCTAAGCTGGGCTCGCCCGGTTCCCCCCAGCCTGCCGGACGCACATCGACATCAACACGCCCGCCTAGGAGGAAGATATGGCTTTCTCTGCTCGTGTATCCCGTAGTGACGTGATGGCCAGCATCAATGTCACACCGCTGGTCGACGTACTGCTGGTGTTGCTGATCATCTTTATGATCAGCTCGCCGATCATTACCCACAAAGCGCGCATGGATTTGCCGCAACCCTCGAAGACGTTTGCAGAACCGTCCACGCCCATCCATCTGGCCATCCATGCCGATGGCGCGATGTATTGGAACGACACGCCCGTCAGCCAAGATCAGCTCACCATGCAGTTGAGCATCGCTGCGGCTCAAAGCAACCAGGCTGCATTGGAAATCGATGCCGCCGATGGCGTGGCTTATGAAGCGGTAGCGCGGGTCTTGGCTGAAGCCAAGGCGCAAGGGCTAGCCAAGATCGATATGCTCGGCATGCGTTAGCGATACCCCACATGGCCGTCATTCCCGCAAACGGAATGACGGCCATGTGGCTGTGTGGCGAAAAGGGCAAGCAAGCCCCCGCTGTATAATCCACCCATGCAAAACCGCATCGCTTCGCCTGTTACCGNGCTGTTCGACGCCCTCACGCGCGACGGCTTCTCCTTCGTCACCGCGGATGTCATGCAGCCCTTGCTGCAATCGTCAGGCGAGCTCTCCGACTGGGATGCGTTTACCGAAAGCTGGAACCATTTAGGCCCCGATCCTTATCTTGCGGCCACCGGAAGGCTTCGCCGGCGCCGCCATGCCACGTATGCCGCCACGCCGCATGACGGCGTCGCGCTCATACCGCATCAGCCGCATTACCAGTCGCTGCAATACAACCGGCTGCAGGGCGATATCGAACGCTGGTTCGAGCCTATCGACGCGAGCGTGGCTGACGGCGCAAGCCTGAGCACGATCCTCGCGTTCTGCAACGACTTCTTCAGCTCGCTCGCACCCGCCATCGCGCAATGGCACGTGGAAGTGCATCAATTCCGCATCGAAGCAAGCGCCAACGCGGCGGGTGAGCCCACGCCAGAAGGCAGTCATCGCGATGGCGTGGATTTCGTGCTGGTGCTGTTGATCGACCGACACAACATTGCCAGCGGCACGACCACCATCCACACGCCGGATGGACAACCGCTGGGCGATTTCACGCTTACGCGCCCATTCGATGCAGCGCTGATCCATGACCCGCGCGTATTCCATGGCGTAACGCCAGTGACGCCGCTGCTGCCGGACGAACCAGCTCATCGGGACGTGCTGGTGGTGACGTTCCGCGCCAAATCCTGATCCACGGCATTCCAGTCAAAGCTGGGGTTACCGATGACTTCCCATATAGTTGCCAAAAGCAACTATATGGGATTAGAGTCATCGCCCATGAACACCCCACCGATGCAAACCGGGCTGGCACGGCAAATTGCCCAGATACGCGAGTTCAACCGCTACTACACCACCCGCCTCGGCCTGATGAGCCGGCGATATCTGGGCGGGGAGTTCGGTCTGGCAGAAGCGCGCATCCTGTACGAGGTAAGCGCGCAACCGAAGACGACGGCATCCGCACTGCAGGAAACGCTCGAACTGGATGCCGGCTACATGAGCCGGCTGCTCTCTGGATTGATCCGCCGCAAGCTCATCCGCCGCGTAACGTCTGATACCGATGCACGCGAAAAACCACTGGTGCTTACCGCTACCGGAGAAAAAACGGTCGCGCGTCTCAACCAACAATCGACGGCGCGCATCCACGGCCTGCTCGCACACTTGAGCGCAGCCGATCGCCAAACCATGGCGGCGGCGTTGGCCGGTGTTCGCAAGCTTCTTGAAGGCCAGCAATCATCACTGCGCATCGTTCGCCTGACCGAAGTTGACGACGACGCGCGCGCCATTCTTGATGAATACTACGAAGCCGTGCATGTCGTGCAGCGAGACAAGCCCGGCCGCATCCAGAAGCTCATCGATACACCGGCCTCGGGAATATGGCTGGCGTATTTAGGCGACGAGGTAGTGGGATGCGTTGTGCTGCGCAAGCTGACCAAACTATCACGCGCTAGTGAGTGCAAGCGCCTGTACGTGAAGCCTTCCGCGCGCGGCAAGCACATCGCCGACAAACTACTCGACGCCCAGGAAGCCTTTGCTCGCAGCCAGGGCGTGGAATGGATCTATCTCGACAGCTATGACGATCTGAAGGCCGCCATCGCACTGTACGAAAAGCGCGGTTACGAGCGTTGCGAACGCTATAACGATAATCCCCAGGCGACTTTGTTTATGCGCAAGTACATTGGTATGTAGGCTGGGTTTGCACTGTGAAGTATCCCTACATTTTTTGGTTGTTATTCCCGCNAAAATCAGCATCATGTTGACGAGGTTAGACAAACTTTTCGCGGTGAACGACGCGTTGCCGCCATTAAAAATGTGGNGAGATACAAGGGGTTCCCGCAACCTGCATCTGCCTTTCGCACTAGCGATGGCGACTCGCCTTCCACGCCGCCACACGTTCCTTGATATACCGATCGTAGTCGTAATCCGTCTCCAACCGCGGCGTTAGACGATGCGTGTCACCTTCTGCATCGGGCACCGGCAGACTGGAAACAAGATCCGCATACACCTCTTGCAGATGCGAAGGTTTGTTGGCGGAAGGATTCGTACCCTTCGAAGCCGGCACGGCTACACCGGACAGAGGATCATCGGTGCGCGTCGCGCTTAGGCTTAATGCCGCACTTACATCGGGCGCAGCCGCATCGCGCGCAGTCAAAGCCGAAAGCCCCCACCGCTGCTCCACGGTTTTGAGAATCGAGGCGTGATCGAACGGCGTATCGCCCGATGCACGAAACACCGTGCCAGCCGGAATAAGCGGTGAAATCAGCAGCGTCGGCACACGCGGACCAAAGCGCTTGAAGTCGAAACCGTATTCACCTGCAGTGTTATCCGGCGGCACTGCATTCGTCGGCGGTGGTACGTGGTCGTAGCAGCCGCCGTGCTCATCGTAAGTAATGATCAACAGCGTCTGATTCCATTGCGGGCTGTTGCGCAACGCGTAATACACGTTGTGGATATATTGCTCTCCCAATGCCACATCGTAGTTGGGATGCTGGCTGTTGCCTTTCGAGCCCCAGCTGGGTTCCAGAAATGCATACGATGGCAACGAACCGTTCGCCGCATCGGCCTGAAAATCTTTGAATAACCCGAAATACGTATCCGGCAGATTGGTGATGTCGCTGAACGAATGACGCGTAAGCGGCTCGGCGTCGTAGCCGTAGATTTTCCAGCTGACGTTCTGTTTGCTCAGCGCGCCGTAAATGGTTGGCGCCGTGAAGCTCTTGGTTTTGTCGTCCATGTGGCCTTGCGAGGTCGCTGCATGAACAAAGGCACGATTGGGCAAGGTTTCGGTAGGTGCCGAACCGTACCAGTGATCGCACACCGCAAAGCCACGCGCCAACGCGGACAGCACCGGCAACGTGTCCGGCGTATGCATGCCCATGATGTCATTGGCGGTGGTGCCAGGCAGGATCGAATAGCTTTTGTTCTTCGACTCCCAATTGAGCGTGGCCGCGAAATTGGTGACGAAACCCTGATTTTTCGCGANNGGCGGGTTCGGCGCAGTATTGCTGCCGAACAGTTGCGCGTTGGTGGCCGCGTAACCTTCNCCGGGATCGGCACCAGGCATGTAATACGTGCTGGTAGTGCTGGGTGGAATCTTGAACACGGTGACGGGATTGCCGCCCACGCCACCCGGATTCGTTTCTTTGCCGGTCAACCCTTCGTATGGCTGCCCCGCCGGCGACACATTGCCGGCATCCGTGTAGAGAAATCCAAGCATGTGATCGAAGGAGCGGTTCTCCAGCATCAGCACAACAATGTGATTGATCGCGGAAAACCCATTGCCGGTAGTCGCCATGACAAGCAGCCTCGTGTGTGAAGAGAATGTCATTGCGCATGCACGCGCATGACCGCCGTTACGTTAGTTAACCACGATGACAATTTTCCGCGAACGCATTCAACGATTCAGACGCGATCCATATAAGGCGCAAGAACGTTCGTCAGCCATGCCATGAACACTTGTACGCGCGCGGATACGTTGCGTCGNTGCGCATACAACAACGATACCGGCATCGGCTCTGCNTGGTAGCGCGGCAGCACTTCCACCAGACGCCCGCTGTCGATCAAATGCCGCATGCCGGCACACGGTGCCTGGATGATACCTAGCCCGGCCAGGCATCCGTTTTCATACGCTTCGACGCTGTTGACGGTAAGCACGCCTTGCATAGGCACATAGCGGCATTCCGTGCCTTCCATGTATTCGAAACCAAGCGGACGTTGGCCCAGCGTAGCGACGTAGTGGATCAACCGATGATGCGCGAGGTCTTCGAGTGTTTGCGGCACGCCGTACTCCCGCAGATACGCAGGGCTGGCACAGTTGACGATGCGGTACTGCCCGAGCGGCCGCACAATCAGGTTGGAATCGCTCAGCGTGCCGACACGCACTACGCAATCGAAACCTTCGGCCACCACATCCACGCGGCGATCGGTGCAACTCATTTCCACCTGGATCTGCGGATGCTCGCGCAGAAACTGCGGCAACAGCGCAATCACGTGCTTGGCCACGCCGCTGTTCATATCCACGCGCAAGCGGCCGCTCAAGGCTTGCGGCGCCTGTTGGAACATGGTGTTCAATTCGTCCAGGTCCGCCAGCACGTCCTTGCAACGCTCGTAAAAGCGTTGGCCGTCATGCGTCAATTGCACCCTGCGCGTGGTTCGATGCAATAGTTGCGTGCCAAGCTGCGCTTCCAGGCGCTGCACAGCGGTGGAGGCACTGGCCTTGGGCAATCCCAGGCTGTCGGCCGCGCGGGTGAAACTGGCCAGCTCCGCCACTCGCACAAAGACGTGCATTGCCTCGATCCGGTTCATCGCCCGCCCCGATTGTTCGCATATTCCGAACACAGCACTCATGATCGAACGATTTATGTGAAGAGTACAGATCAATATGCTGGCTGCCGTTGGTTCCTTTTCCCTGGTTACGAGGAGACACACATGAGCACGAACACCCCCATCGCCCTGATCACCGGCGGCAGCCGCGGCCTCGGCAAGAGCATGGCGCTGAACCTGGCCGAGCACGGCACTGACGTGGTGCTGACGTATCGCTCCAACCAGGCCGAGGCGGAGGCCGTGGTCGCCGCAATCAAGCAGCAAGGCCGCCGTGCGATCGCACTGCCGCTGGACGTAGGCAAGACCAGCAGCTTCGCCACTTTCGCCGGGCAACTGCGCGCAGCGCTCAAGCAACACTGGCAACGCGATAACTTCGATTACCTGGTCAACAACGCCGGCATCGGTGTACACGCCAGTTTCGTCGAAACCACCGAAGCGCAATTCGACGAACTGGTGAACGTGCACCTCAAAGGCGCGTTCTTTCTTACGCAAACCTTGCTGCCATTGATCGCCGATGGCGGGCGCATTCTCAATGTTTCCAGCGGACTGGCGCGCTTCGCATTGCCCGGTTATTCGGCGTACGCAGCGATGAAGGGCGGCATCGAAGTGCTCACGCGCTACCTCGCCAAAGAACTAGGCTCACGTCACATCGCTGTCAACACACTGGCGCCTGGTGCGATCGAAACCGATTTTGGCGGCGGCGTCGTGCGCGACAACAAGGATGTGAATGCGTTCGTCGCGTCGCAGACGGCGCTGGGGCGCGTGGGTTTGCCGGACGATATCGGCGGTGCGGTGGCGATGTTGTTGTCGAAGGAAAGCGGCTGGATCAATGGGCAGCGCGTTGAAGCATCGGGTGGGATGTTTATCTAAGCGCCGCCGCATTCCATTCCCTGGCCACAACCCTTGACTGCCAAGGGCGCACTCACTGGGCGCCCTTCCCGTAAATGTCGCCGAATATCGAGGAGAAAATCGATGTCGCCCCCGGCAAACGCCGCCGGCTCAAAGTCTGGTAACCCATTGAATGCCGTGCATTTATCTCCACTTGCGTCGTGATCATCAACTGAATGAAGCCGTTCAGGCCCATCCCGGGCTTGCGACCGTGGGGCCGGGGGCATGGACGCCGGGTCATTGATATTGCCGGCGGCGTCGGCATATTCCCGCCTGCACTCGCGTTTTTTTGGGGCGTCGCGTACAACCCGCGCGAGTGCACGGATCACTTACCNATAAAGCCAAGTTAACGAGATCAATCCAATGGCTTCCCCCTGCTTGCACGCTGTTCCCAAGACAGAACCCTGCGTCCGCACCGCTGCACAGTTGCCCATTCACCTGGCGGACGGCCGCGAAGCATCCAGCACCATCTACAGCTTCTCTGGCCTTTCCGACGGCAAGGAGCACTTTGCACTCCGCTTCGGCCATGACGATGTGGAAGCACCGCTCGTGCGGCTTCATTCCGAATGCATGACGGGCGACGTGCTGGGTTCGGCACGTTGCGATTGCGGCCCGCAACTGCAGGAGTCGCTGTTGCGTCTGCACAAGGAAAGCGGTTACCTGCTCTATATGCGCCAGGAAGGTCGCGGCATCGGGCTCTACGCCAAATTGGACGCCTACCGGCTGCAAGAATTGGGTCATGACACCTACGCCGCCAACCGCGCACTCGGCCATGGCGACGACGAGCGCGATTACACCGCCGCCGCCGAGATGCTGAAGGCAATGGGCGTCACTCGCATCACGCTCATCACCAACAATCCCGACAAGCGCGCCCAGTTGGAAGCGCTAGGCATCGAAGTCGTCGCTGTTCGTCCTACGGGTGTTTTCTCCGGACGTCACAACACGCGCTATCTGGAAGCCAAGGTGCGCCACACGCATCACACCATCATGCTGCCGGCTGCCGAGAAAGAGAGTTGATCGGACAACCATATGGTGTCCCCGCTTGCCGTTGCCATGCCCCGGTGATCGATACGACCTTGCACGCAGCGTAAAATGGCAAAAGTCATCTGCCCAGTTGCCGGTTTGACTGGCCGCGAGATGCCGCCATCACGGAGCACGCCATGAACAGCATCAGTGAACGCATTGCACTGGTCACCGGAGGATCTCGCGGGCTCGGGCTCGAAATCGCTCAAGCACTGGCGAAAGAAGGCGTCCACGTCGCCCTCGGTTATCGCAACCGGCGGAAAGAAGCCGAAGGCATCGCCGCATCGATCACTGCCGCCTACGGTGTGCGGGCGATCGCCATCGGCGGTGACGTATCAAAGGCGGCCGACGTCGATTACATGGTTTCCAAAGTAGAAAGCCAGCTCGGCGACATCGCCATCCTGGTCAACAACGCCGGCATCAATCCTTCCGCCACGCTGGATTCCGTCACCGAGGCGATGTGGGACGAAACGCTCTCCACCAATCTGACCTCCGCATTTCTGGTCACGCAGCGCGTACTTCCCAACATGCGCAAAGCCGGCTTCGGCCGCATCATCATGATGTCTTCCATTGCCGCACAGGTAGGCGGCGTGATCGGTCCCCACTACGCCGCCAGCAAAGCCGGCATGCTCGGCCTGATGCACAGCTATGCCAACTTGTTGGCGAAAGAAGGCATCACCGCCAACGCCATCGCCCCCGCGCTGATCGAAACCGACATGATCAAGCACAACCCCAACATCACACCCGATCTACTGCCCGTGCAGCGCTTCGGCCAAGCCGGCGAAGTGGCGGATATGGTTGCGGCTCTCGTGCGCAACGGCTACATCACCGGTCAGACCATCAATATCAATGGCGGCTGGTATCACAGCTAACTTTCATATCGGCACCGGGACTTTGCGCCCATCAAATCCGACCATCTTTCACCCGCGTATCATCGGCAATCCAATTCGTCTCCCACGTCTTGCCGTCATCCGCAGAAAACGCCTGCTCGAAGTGAATCGCGTCGGCACTGCGTNGCGTAATCACAAAGCGCACCACGACCGGTTTGCCGTCAAACGTTTCCTTGTCGTAAAACACGCCGCGTCCGTCTGCAAATCCACCCACGCAAGGCACACCCAGCGTGCCGCTACGGCTGTTGGCTACGTATAAACCCCACTGGCGAGTGGCTGGGTTATAAAGACGAAACGAGGCAAGCTTCAGATGGCTGGAAGCGTTCTTCATATCCAGCTCCAACACATTCGCCTCGCCATTCCATACCTTGTGCACAACGGTAATGCCATCGTATTCGGCCCAGATCTTCGATCCCGTCAAAGGCTGCTTCAACATCGATACGTGGGTCTTCCACGTACCGAACTCGAAATCGAATGCGTGCCCGTCGTTGTGCGACGCGTCTGCCGATTGCGCCATCGCCACGGCAGGACACACCGCAATCATCAGCGTACCAAGTACACAACCTGTCCAGCGCTTATAGACCAGAGCCATACGCTTCTCCCGGAGTCGTGTGAAAACGCTCGCGGTAGAAACTAGGCCGATAAGTGGCCTGGAAAAATAGCCACTTTGCTAAGAGTCATATAGCCACTTTAATATGGAAAACACTGCATTTGAGTAATCGTTCGGCAAAAAAGAACTCGACCCGCACAGCATTCCAAAGAAGGATGTACGCTGCATCACCTCTTGCTCTTGTCGTCCGCAACCAAGCACCATGAAACCCGAAGATCTAAAGCGACTGGTAACTATCACCATGCCGTTCGGCAAATACGAAGGCAGGCTCATCGCNGACTTGCCCGGCGCTTATCTAGCTTGGTTTGCACGCAACGGTTTCCCTCCCGGCGATTTGGGTAACCTGCTTGCATTGATGCTTGAGATCGATCACAACGGACTGCGGAAACTGCTCGACCCGCTACGCAAGCATTAGCGTGCGAGTCGCCCAGCCGGCTTTTACTTAATAAAAAGCATATCGCCACGAAAAGCGAACATTACCCTGCGTTCGAACTCATTAACGTAGCCCATGCCGATAACTGGCACCAGCCCCATTCGAACAATTGCAAGACATCCCTGCTCCTTATAGCTTGCACGGCGATCGAACAAAGCGCCCAAACCCCTGGGTCGCGTCGAGATGAAGTGCCCGTCACTCTTTCCCCCAAGCCGCGGTGAAAACGTGGCGAGTGCCGGCACTTGCGTGATTGACCTTTCAATTAGCTGACACGTCATGTTCCCACATGCTCCCCGCTGTGCCGTATCCGCACTAAGTGGCAGTCTGTTATTGGCTTTGTTGGCGATTTGCAGCAATGCACACGCCGACTACGGACCCATGCCGGATTCCACGGATACCGACGGCCATTCCGAAATGGCCAACAACAATGTCGACATCGCCCGCTGCCATCGTTATGACGGACTGCAGCCGCAAGGCACCATCAGTCCACCGATCAGCACCTGCGAAACGGTGTCGCCCGGCTGGGGCACGTTGCGCGAGCAGCTGGCGAACAGCGGTTGGCTGATTGGCGGCGGCATCGGCGTGGGAGGTTCCTATGACCTGTTCCACCATGATGCGCGCCCTCAGCTCTATATTGGTCAAAACCCCAGCTACAGGACCAATCCTTACGTATACGTCACCTACGACTTGAGTCGCATCGGTTTCGCCGGTGCGTCGCAATTGGTGTTCAACGCGGACTTTCAGGCGTTCTCCTACCATCAAGAGAATCCGACCGGACTCTCCATCAACAGCCTCTACATCAATCAACGCTTCAACGACGGGCAAGTGACGTTGCAATACGGTTTTGATGAACTGTCAAACGAGTTTTATGGCTTCTCGCTCGGCACCAATGCGACGGCATCGACCGCCGGCATCTCAAGCTCCATTCCCTACGAAGTCGGCTTTCTCAACAACAAGTCCGCACCAGAGGTCAACCTTCGACTGGGTTTGCCCCGTACGCCTTTTTACGAGCGTTTTGGCGTTACCCGCAGCGCGAGTCCTCAAGGCGTTCAAGCCGATTGGGACAGCAATAATTTCTGGGGATTTAAATGGCATATTCCAGGCGCCAAGGCACTCTTCATCCAGGAATTGGGCTATCAGACCGATTCCGCACCTGGGCATCGGATGGCATGGCTGCGGCAGGGGGTCATTTATAACGAAAGCCGATACCCCAAGTTCCGTGCCGGTGAATATGCGGGTAGCAATTACGCATATTACCTAGTCGGCGATTATCAATTAACCCAGAACGACGCAGCGCTGCCCTTCCGTGGCCTGTATATCAACGCCAAGGTCGATTACGCGCCGCCCGATCGCAACATCTATTCCAGCGACATAGGCATTACACCCTATGTACTGGGTCCGTTCGGACGGCCTTACGACGTGCTGTCGATGACCTATACGTTTGACCGATTAAGCAAGTCTTTTCAGCATACGCAGCAGGCACAAGGGGTTTCTGCTGTGGACTACAGCGCCACCTATGCCATTTCTTATGTTTACCGTTGGTCGCGCGGCATCTATNTGACCAACCAGCTTAGCTACACCATCAATCCGATTCCTACGCCAAAGCGTCCGTCGGCGTTAACGTGGATGAGTTCGTTGTCGCTTTATTACTGAGCCGTTTTTCGCAGCGGGAGCCCAACGTCGCGATGTACATGGGGACCTTGGGGTTCTCGCTGCCATAACTGAACCTGGCACCGTTTTGCCTCGTTGACCGAACGGCGGTGATTTCTTCACGCCATGAAGCTCAGAATCCCAGCCTTCCGAGGGGAGTGGTGCAAGCCAGCGCAAGCCTTCGTGCTGGAGTAAGCAAAAGGGGCAACACGTAATTGCGTCTTCTTATGTCGCATAAGCGCGACATGGGAGTATCCCTTTGCGGTCGATATGCCGTGAAACCAATACGTGGATCAATCCACCCTTCGCTCATCGCAACATTGGGAAGGCAAAGCGGTTTCACCTCTCGGAAAGCAGCATGTGCCAAATCCTAAACCTCAAGGAGAATGCCACCATGTTCCGAGCATCATGTAGCACTCGACTGCTTCATTTCATCGGTATCGCTGCTCTTTTCTTTGCAAGCCTCACGCCAGTTCAGGCCCTGCAGCCCGCCGGGCCAAATCGGCCGGCAAACGTTCCTGCAGACTACGTGATCACGCCCGCTGGCTACTTCCATCCAAGCTGCGTCATGCACTTGGCCAAAGGCGATTTGCTGCGGAAGGAAGAAAAAACCATCCAGCATGCCAATGCGCGTGTCGACAGCATTCCTGCTTGCCACTACGCGCATTTCAAGCCCAATGGAGAAAGGATCACGGGCGATGAGCGCGGTATCAGACCGCCTTCGATCGGTCATGCCTGGGTTGAATATGCCAGCACGACGACGAGTTCCTCTTACGGCGAACTGGGCGCGGACTGGAACGTTCCATCCGCGCCAAGCGCAAACAATGGCCAGACCATCTACCTCTTCCCCGGCCTGGAGGATTACAACGATATCGTGACGATCCTTCAGCCGGTGCTGGGTTGGAACTCCGACTTTGCGTCCGCGTGGGGCATCGCCAGTTGGAATTGCTGTGTAAGCGGCACGGTCTTTGAAGCCACACCGGTGAGAGTCAACGTCGGCGACAAGATCGCCGGCTACATGTGGGACAACTGCGCGTCGGGAACGCTCTCCTGCTCTTCATGGGATGTGCTCACCGAGGATCTGACCACCGGCAACTATTCGGAGTTGATGGGCACATCGAGCCAGGGGCAGACTTTCAATTGGGCCTTTGCCGGCGCGCTGGAGGTCTACAACGTCTCACAATGCAGCAATTATCCCGCTGGCGGCTCCTTCTCTTTCTACGACCTGGAGCTCTACAACGACAGCTTTGTTCAGTACGCCAATCCGGGATGGACATTTACCAACTTATCGTCCGGATTGACCCCGCAATGCGGTTACGGCGCAGCAATATCGCCGGCGACAGTCACGCTCTACTACTGATCGCTTTCGCGGGAACATCTTCGCTTCGCATGTAGCCACAGTGTCAGGGGACGGAGGTACTTGAATGCTGTTAACGACCTCCGTCCCTTCATGCTTTGGGCCAAAAAATTTTGCAGAACAACGTCGATTTCCGAAACGCTCGTTCGTCGTTTCAATGACAAGCCGACAAGGCCGGCCCGGATGGGGAGACAGACGATGCGTGTGATGGTGTTTGTGAAAGCCACTGAGTCCAGCGAAAAGGAATCCGCCCCACCAGAGTGGACGGCCGCGATGATGGAGGCGATGGGCAAGTTCAACGACGAGCTGCGCGATGCCGGCATCTTGCGCATGGCCGACGGCCTGAAGCCTACCTCGCAGGCCAAGCGTGTCGCTTTCAATGGCGCAAGCCGCACGGTGACCGACGGGCCGTTCACCGAAACCCGCGAACTGATCGCCGGCTTCTGGCTCTGGGAAGTCAAAGATATGGATGAAGCTGTTGCCTGGGTAAAGCGCTGCCCCAATCCCATGCCGGGACCCAGCGACATCGAAATCCGGCCGATATACGAGTTGTGTGATTTGAAAATCTGATGCGAGAGACGGTGGCACAACTAGGGATGCTCTGATCTATTCCACGTACCCGTCACCGCACTATATGCGCCTATCGCTGCGCCCCAGTGGCGAAGGCAGACTGGCCGTCTGTCTAGACGCTGGGACGTAGCGAGACGCGCATACAGTGCGGCCCCAACCTCTTGAATTTAAATGACGGGGTGACGTCCGTAAGGCCCGTAGCCTGCGCCGCGTGGCTTGAACAGACGGCCAGTCTGCCCTGTGCCACGCAACACACCCTGCGCGCCTTCTGGACGTCATGCCGGGTGCGTGGAATAGATCAGAGCATCCCTAGCGAATGAAGCCGCCCTCTCCCGCTCTGCATTCTTCGAGCGCTGCAATCACGCAGTCGGCGTCGCCCCGATGGAATACCTGCTCGCCTTGCGCATGGCATGGGCGAAGAAGCTGCAGCAACAGAAAGACATAGCCGTTGCCGAAGTGGCCGAACGCGTCGGCCACGGCCCCGCTAGCACCTTCAGCATTGCGTTCACTCGCCACGTTGGCGTACCTCTCACTCGGTATGCGCGGGAGCACATTACGCAAGATGCTCCCACTCATCCCTTGGAATCACACGATGCTTCGCATCGTAAAGCCATGTGTATCAAGAGTGTTACACGTTGACGCCCAGGGAGTTTGGCAGGACGATTGCCGCCGTTTGTTGCGTCAAAAGGTGATGCCGCCCGCCGTAGATGTATCGCCTATCGCTCATTAAACCTAGGAGGTTTATATGAAAATCAGCCGCAGCTTTATCGCCGGAATCTTTGTACTGCTTGGCACACTCGCAACGTTGCATCCATCGAATGTGCACGCACAGACGAATGCGGACATTGAAAAGAACGCTTTTCAAGTCACCATGCAAGTCAACATCAACAATTTCACCTTCACTCCAGTCGCCATTCCGGCCGGAAAAAGGCTGGTTGTTCAAAGCATCAATCTCGCGGGCGCCGCAGCGGTAACCAGCGGCTTTGTGCAGCCCGTCGTCATTGCAGCTTCAGCGCTTGGCTCCGGAAGCTTCAATTACAACTACTTTGGACCCAACCCTTCCGTTGTTGATCCAACGCAATTTTACGCGGCTTATCAAACGACCATCTATGCGGACAAGTTATCGATAGGGCCGGCGTTTGCGGGTTACACGCCATCATTCTTGGCGTTTAATGTGGTGATCAATGGGTATCTTGTCGATGCTCCAAAAGTCGCTGCTTCCACGAGCATCAACCAGCAAGAGCAAGTGCCTGACGTAAAGCAACTGGGGAATCGCAGCGTTATTGCGCATTAGCCATTTCACTGAGCAACGTGGCGGAGGTAGTCGGCTTCGCTTGACTACCTTCGTCAATGAGGTTTATCCGCTTGCGTGGTCGCCATTCCTGTAAAAATCAGCGCAANGTTATTTTCGCTTCAAAGCGAGTCGTCATTCCGAACAAGNTTTTACNTAAAGCCCAATGGCCATCGAAATGAGAGAAAGANGCGAAAAGCCCCGATCTCTGTCATACCTGCCCAAAACCTCAGCCCGATCCATTCCCCTTGTAAAAGAGAAAATTACCTTGATGCCGGCTTTTCGGCTCAAGCATGATCGCAGCGCCGAGTTGCTTAGCCATGTCCTCCAGCATGTCATCCGGCGTCGTCAAATGAGCGGCCGATTTCTCTTGATAGGTATAAGTCGTCAACTCATGTCCGTTAGACGTACTTAGAACACGCACTGATATACCCGCGCGGTTCGAGTGCAGCGACATGTGCCCACCGTAATAATCCTGAACTTCACCATTGATGACATAGCGATAGCCCTTCGCCTTGGCATAAGCGACCGCAGCCTCGTCGCTGAGCTGCGCCTTGGGCCCAACGGGTCTTGGCAACGAGACCGCGTGCAGGCCCGGCCTTTGCGAAAGCACGTTCACGAAGATCGAACCGGCTTTTGCGCCGGAGCCGTCACAATCCGTTTGATTCACGATATCGCAGTCCTGGAACATCACCACCGCAACCGCGCCTCCATGCGGAATGCGATGTTCTACGTTAATGGATGGCTTGGTGGCGCATCCCGCCAACACCATCATCGTTACCAACAGGACGCGTGTGCGCGTGGCCATAGCTGACTCTCCAACCGTTGAAGCGGTCAACGCAACGAGTCGGAGCAGAATAGCAAACGATAACGAGGTGGGCAGGGTGCCTCTCTCTCGAGGCACCCTGCCCTTTTCGGGAAGTAATTAATTGCGAAAGACTCGACCATTACGCAAGCTCATTTGCCGGCCAAGGCATTCTGCGCAGCTTCTTCAATCAGCTTGGCCACTTCCTGCGGATGCGACTCGTAGATGGAGTGGCTGCCGTTCTTGATGTCGATCGTGGTGCTATGCGCGCGTGCTGCATACATCCGTTCCAGATCGGGGCTGATGATGCGGTCGGCATCGGCTACGGCGTACCAGCTCGGCTTGTGCTTCCATGCGGGATCTCCGGCAGGCGCGGTGAACACACTGGCATTGGTGAGCGCCTGCTCATTCGCCTCGAACGTGGCCTCCTTGGCGGGCAGGTCGGCGGCGAAATCCATCGGATATTTGGCAGGATCAAGATACAAATAGCCGTCCGCCGTCTTCTTGATGTCTTTGGTCTGGCTGGTCAGGCTCGGATAGCGCTTGCCGTTGGCAACTTCGGTTTCACCTTGATCGAGTGCATGGGCGGCGATGTAAACCAACCCTGCCACCTTGGGATCGTTGCCGACGTCAGTGATGATGGCGCCGCCGTAGCTGTGGCCGACAAGAATGGTGGGCCCATCCTGCATGTCCACGATGCGCTTGACCGCNGTGGTGTCCGCATCGAAAGACGTGAGCGGATGCTGTGCAATCGACACGCGATAGCCGTCCTTGACCAGAATATCGTAAACAGGCTTCCANCCCGCTCCGGTAACCCAAGCACCATGCACAAGCACGATGTTATGGACGGGAGCCGCTGCCGCCGTGCCGGCGAAGGAAAGTGCGGCTGAAAAAGCCAGGGCCAATGCGGAGAAGAGTTTGGTTTTCATGGTCGTAATCCTCATGTGCAATGTGAAAGACAGGGACAAAACAGAGCGCAACTTCTCCCGCACGCGGCCACGCATTCGCCGGTGCATGAGAAACAGCAGGAATTGAAGATCGATCCGTCCGGCAAAGACCCGAATGAACGCGCCTTATGGATCGGATGCACTGGGTATTTCGCATCGGTACGAGCACAGTTACATCGGCATCGACGTGGATGCCTCTGGAAGATTACGGATTTGAAATGTTTGCTGGTGGCGGTAAAACGCACTCCGGCCTTGAGGTTCCCCATGTTTTTCTTGTTATTTCTGGCGAAACCAAAGCGTTACACGCTGGCGTATTACGGCAAAGTCCCGTGTCGTCATCCCGGCGAAGGCCGGGACCCGGTGCAAATACGTTGTGCGTAGCGCTCAACATAAATATACGGACACGTTCAACCTGAGAAGAACGTTCCCGGCCCGCTTCGCAATATGCCACCGAGGCCATGCTTTCTGGCCCGGTTGATAATCAACCTGGAACCGATTTTTAGCGTTCTGCGCCCCTATCAGGGCATTTAATGGTTCGCATAGTTCTTTTTCTTCGGAGCGGCTGCTTTGTAATTGAGTGGAATCTTGCTTCTGTCTACGTCTGTACCGCGCCGGTTGAGATGTGGCTGGCCATTCCAGCGCTTTGCTGGAAAAGTCTTGGTAACGCTGTCGATATGGGCTAAATAGTAGATATGTGCAGTGTATCCGTGTTTAGCCCCTGCCCGCGCCCAAGTCTTCTTGTCGTTTGAGCCGGCCACCACCTGAACATGAAGCTTGGCATCTGAACTGCTTCGATGGATTCCCGATCGAACGTAAACACCAAGTTCACTTTCGCTAGCAGCGTAGGTGCGAATTATCTGATCACTGCAGTTTTTGATCATTTCTATGATGATCGTTTTTTCCTCTTCGACTGTCATCGTTGATCCCGGGGAGGCCGACCAACTATTAGCTGTCCACTGCGGCGAAAAACCGATAGTCATATCACGTCACCTCTGGAGATGGGNTTGACTAAAAGGAACATGACGCTGCCGATGATCTTATCCCCCTATTTGTAAAAGCCTACGGTAAGGCCATTGGCNGCCCAATAGGGCTTCGACGCCGACTAACTAGATGCTCTTGCGGTTGCGAAACGCGTAGCAAGTACGAGTCGTTTCTGCGTGCCAATGGCCGCCGGGGAACTCCGGATAACCAAGACAGCATTGCCATGGATCGGCGACGGCATCNACCTTACGTTGCCTACAAAAGTACCACCCCATTGTGCGGGAGCGGTACATGCTGGCCATGTAAAACCGCTCACATAAATTCTTAACGGCGCAATAGTGAGAGATCCGTCTTTATGAAAATCGATATTTNCAATTCATCTCATCCAACGTTTGGCGACNTGCCCATTGCAAACCAAAATACGTCCGATTTCTCCCAGCCAGTCATCGCCTCAAAAAATACCTGGGCGGTAAAGAACGATGCACACTCGCGATCTGATGATTCAGAAAGGCCCACTGCTTACGGATTAAGTTCAACGCAAACATTGCCAGCAAAAAGCCGCGTTACACGAGCCGAGGAGCAGCCGGTGCGATTGGCGGGTGAATCCTGGCCTGACTTTCAGGAGAGGCACTATAGATGGCGGCTGGGCATACCACGCGACCAGAGCGTTGATAGAAGTCTAATTCCTGAAAATGAAGGGGAGATCCCCCCGCGCTCCACAACAGACACAATCATCGAAGGCGTTCTGGGACTTGTTCTGAGCGGACCGGGCGCGGGAGTCCGGCCTGGTGCATCCGTTCCTGGGCCCAAACCCATTCCTAGCCCTAAACCCGTTCCTAGCACTAAGCCTCTTCCCAGCCCTAAGCCAAGCGCTCGTCCTGGGACATCAGGCTCTCTTCCCAGCACACCAGGCTCTCGCCCTGGCGCACCGGGCTCCCGTCCCGGCGCACCAGGCTCTCGTCCTGGCACATCAGCTTCCGGCCCTGGTGCACCAAGCGCTCGTCCTGGCACATCAGCCACCGACCCTGGCGTACCAAGCTCCCGTCCTGGCGCACTAGGCTCTCGTCCGGGCATACCAGGCTCTCGTTCTCAGGCGATCGGCGCCACTCTCCCAACCAGNCCCGATGGAATGCAAACCTTTGCGATTAACAACGGGAAAGTATCCTTCATGGGAAGGGATAAGGGCTATGTATATAAAGGCATCGTTTTTCGCGGTGATACCCGCGCACCAGAAACCATATTCAAAGAAGGCTTCAAATTAAGAACAAAAATCAACGACATTAATGAAATAAATGGCTTCAGAGGTGGATTTGGTGGNGGACACAACGCCTTGGACCCTGACGGAAAAGGCATATCAACCTCTGGATTTTATAAAAAGGACGGCGCCGGAGCCTATTACTATGGCGGAAACAAGGGAGGTTATACATACATTGTCGATGGGAACAACATGGAAGGGTATCATTTATATCAAAACAGGCACTTTATAGAGCACCCAAGCGACACCCGCGTAGTGATGCAACCACTGGAAATAAACTACGGAACGGATATTCCATCAGCCAATATCATTGGTGCATTTGATAAGAATGGCCACTTCATCCAAAACCCTAACTATCGCGGGACATTTCGAATNCCACCGCATCAGGAGCACCACCACCACTACAGTGAACACCCTACCCCGCAACCCCANGCACANCCTCAACCCCAAGCCCAGCCCGAACCCCAATCCGNATCACCACCCCAACTCCAACCCCAGCACCATAGCCCAGGAACTTCGCATCACAGACATAGGATCCCCACGTTCGGCACGACGAATCCCCATGGCTGGACCGGTCAACCTATCGTGGAATGGAACGACAGCCCTTTCGTAGACATCTTCGATCCATAATAGTTGAATTCTTTTTTGGGTGTCAGCGCTTCTTCTCGCCATGCCGGCGAAAGCCGGCCCTTGTCGCTGGTGAACATAGCGACCAGAACGATACGTCGCTGGCAATGCCGCATCGCTCGCGAACAGTCGCGCTTCCGGAAAGAATATCGCGCTCAATCAGATGAATTGCGTACGCAGGTCCTTCACCTGTTTGCACAAGCAGGAGAGTCCACATACATAGATGACATGTGCTTCGCACGGCACATTCAGAATGGACCCCGGCCTTAGCCGGGATGACGCCACAGGTGATAGTTAAACAAAATCAACTATCACGGCCGTTATCGCAATAAACTGCACTACATAATCACGCAAGGGCACGGACATTTGCGCGCGGACGAAGTGACAGGCGTAGGAGGAATTTTCGTAAACAAAATCCCCTGAAGCCCTGCAATATCGCGGGGTTTTGAAAAGATAGACGTTGATGGGCTGCGGGGGTCTCTCAGCTCAAGCTGAAATCCTTCAATGGCGTCCTTCCTATAGCCAATGACAAGAAGAAAATGTCCATTTCCTCCACTTCCTGTTTTTATGACGGCCGGCTCATCGTTTTTTATGCTATCAATAAGCTCATCCTGGCGAAATCCAGGCCGGGATCCATTGGATACCTTGTAGTAATCCAATACGTCAAATATATCAAATTGCTCGTTTCTGCCATTTGTAAACATGTTCGCAAGNTNNTGTTGCGTAGAAGGGAATCCATGATTGTATTTTCGATAGTGGTCGAGAATGGCGAGCGACACCGCAGCCCAACAAAGGTTGGTGTCCTCCTGGCGCTCCAGGGAAATACTGAGTGTCGGCATGCTTGGTCTCCGTGCATGGTTGCGTCGACGCTTGACGCTAGCTGACATGGCATCTCTGTTTTCTCTCAAGGCTTTGCATCGGCCGCGCCACGAACCTGCAACACTTCGAGCTTTTTTATTGTCAGTGGCGAGCTCTCAATTTTGTTAGACGCTTTGTAAGCCGCAACAGCAGCATCATTTTGGCCTTTGGTCTGCAGTACATCCCCTTGCATGCGCAGACCGTAGGCTTTAAGGGTTGGCACGGCCTGCATTTTTTGAGACAGGTCGGACCATGTATCGACATTGCTTTGCGCAATGTGGCTCGTTTCCTTCACTTCCCCATGCTGCAGATCCATGTTTGCGTTTATCAGCTCGCCATTTGGAAAAGCATGCTGTTTGCCGGCTTGCGAAACAATCTGGGTAGCAAGCCGCTGAACGCCTGGTGAGCCTTTCAGTTTGGGGGATTCAAGGGTGGCCTGATTGAGCGCGTGCGCAGCGGAATCGGATATTCCCAGGGACGCCAACACATTGGCGGTCAATACCCATTTCACACTCACAGGTAGATCGGGAGATTCCTGGGAAACGGCTTCCTCTGCCACCTTGGCAATTGACGATAGGGTTTGTGCTCTATTTTTCTGGTTCAGAACGTACACAGTGGAACTGGACGATAAGTATGTAGACAGATGTGAAGCAACCGCTTTCTGCAGATCATCCTGCTGCGCCTTGATGGCATCGACGTCTTTCAAGCGAACCACAACCTGCTGGTCACCCATGGCCGGCACGCTCAGAACGAAGGGATATTCCTTCTGCAGATTGCCGCGCGCAATGACCAATCCGAGCGGATCGGTATGGCGAGCCGGAATATCACCGTCCTCGGGCCATACCACCAGATCCGAATCGCTAGACACGTTCACGCTATAAGCCAAGCTTCGGCTGCCATTGTTAGTCAGCCTGGCCATTTTTTTGCCGATCGGATCGGATAGCAGATATACCCAGTGATCACCCTCGCGCGTAAAGTCCGGCATGGTCAGCAGCGATTGACTGTCAGCCCCCAGGACATATTCCCTGAAAGCATCCAGCAGAACGATCACGGCAGGACTATTTGCAGCGGACGGCTTGGTAATGGTGATGTGACTGGCATCAGGAATGGCCGTTGGCCTCCCTGCGCAGAAACGCGTCGCCTCCGACCACGGCACGATCATGACGCCGGCAATGGGGACCTTTTCATATGCGCAAACGATGGTTGGCTTCTTGTCCGCAGCAATGCTGTTCCAATCATCGCTTAGCTGCTGGATGAAGAGATTGCTGTCCGCCGGAAACATCTGGCGCACGGCAGGATTATTCACGACCTTGCTTGCGATATTGGTTATCTCCGCCCCCTCCTGCGGCACGGCGTAAAAAAACATCAGAGGCACCTTCGCACGGCGATCGGGATTGCCGATCATCTCCCGCATAGCGACCAGGCCGCCCATGCTGTGCACGACAAAAACCACGTTGTTGTAATCCCACACACCATCATTCTCGAGCGTCTTGTCGAGAAGATTGGCGGCCTCGTTGATATTTAGGGAACCATCCTTGAACATGTGCGAGGCGTAGCCGAACGCATAAATGTCGACTTTGTCCCCGATATTCGGTGCTTGCTTTAGAAACTGAAACAAAGTCTTGCCATCGGCATTGGTCCAGGTGCCATCCGCATCGCCAAAGATGCCATGAACAAAGACCACGGCAACGCGCGCATGAGTGGCGCCCTGATAGACCCAATGCGGATCTGTTGCATTGTCCTTGGCCGTGGAGGCTTGGTTTTGACCGGGCGCAGGACATCCCGCGATAACTAGCGTCATGCCCGTGAGCAGAAGTACCTTTATGAGCCACGACTTTCGTCCGCGATGAAGCGCCATGCGACACCTCCAACGACACGGATAGTTGCCCGTTAATCCCCAGCTGTATCGACAGCACCGGATCCCCGATAGAAATGCTATCAAGGCTTCGACACTGCATTTGTAAAGGTCGCGTTTTACCCTGAGGAAAGCAGAAGAAACTTGATCGGCCGCTAAAGCAGTCGGACNAATGTCTTTCATGGGGAGGCTGCCCTATCCGCTTCGCCTTCTACACAAAGTCTTCACGNGGTCGCTGACGTATCGGGTCGTTAACTGACGAAATACTCCGCGGCCTGCAACCGTATTGCGCTCATGAAGCGCCACCAAATCGCAGTGAAATAAAGAACTTTCAAGGCCTGGATGTAGATGGCTCATTTCATGCTTAGGCCATTGACGCCTCACAGGGGCAGATTCAAGCAACGACAACGGGACAACCCTGTTCCGATCATCCAGTTGAATTCCACCACTCGTACACAGGGAGTTTGAGAGATGGCATTTCCTACCGCGTTGAATTCGCAGATCACCGACGCCGTAACCCAATCCAACGTAAAGGTGATTGGGGAGGCTCCCGCCATGGCGCTGGGTTCGTTATATCAATCGCTTGCACAGGCCGCCGGCATTGCGGGCGAGAATCTGGTTACCCAGCAGCAAAATGCAAATAGCTTGTCGCAGGCATTGCTTACGCGGTGCGTGCAGTCCCTTGTCGGCTCCGCTGGCAATTAAGGAGACGACCCATGGCTTTTCCAACTTCCGTCAACGATCAGATTACCGATTCGGTCACTCAATCCAACGTCAAAGTAGTCGGCGAGGCGCCTGCCATCGCGCTGGGCTCGCTGTATCAATCCCTTGCACACGCTGCCGGCATCGCGGCAGAGAACCTGGTTACCCAACAGCAGAACGCAAATAGCTTGTCGCTGGCTGTGGTAACGCGCTGTACCGAAACCCTCCTCGGCAAAGCCTCCGCGGAAGAGTGACGCCATGGCCGACGAGACCGAAGTCAACAGCCAGATCACGGATGCCGTCACGCAGATCAACGCTTCGGTTAACGATTCATCCGAAGCTTTGGCGCGCGCCATGGCCAACCAGATCATGGCCCATGCCGTGGCGGTGGCCATCCAAAACGCCGTGGCGCAGCAGCAACACGTTTACATGCTGCGCAACGCTGTTACCACCGCCACCGTGCGCGCCATTCTGGACGCCAACCCTGAGCAGGCCCTTCACTTTGCCGATGAAGCACTGAAAAGCGACGACCTCGCCCAGACCATCGAGCGCCTCAGTGGCTTGTTGAAAGACAAGCCCGCTGGCACTACGCAACCGGGGGAATGATGATGATGAGCGATGAAAAGGAAGCACCGTCGACCTCCCAAACCACTCCATCCACCGATGATGTAGCCGCGCAGATTCAGCGTACGCATGAGCAAATCGTGGCAGCGCTTACTACCGGCTATCAACAGGTTGAAGATGCCATGCGCATGGCTGAAGAAGCGGTAGCCACAGCGGTTCACGGGGCGACGAAGGCTGTGGATATAGCGCAGCAAGCAACAAAGAACCCGTAAGGTTAGCGCCACTAAAAGCAGAAGGTGCGAGAAACCAGGATGGACGCTTAACTACTTTCCTCTCGGTTTCTCTGTGTTTTTCCCAGTGCTCGAAAATCGGTTTTCCAGGGGGAAGGTCATGCCCAGCATTGCCTACAACATGGACGGCACGTCCGGCCGCAAATGTGTGTGTAAAACCGGCTCCAAGACTTGGCTTGGCCATTGGGAGCGAGGAACGGGGCTGACATTGCCCGACAAGTGTTGCGCTAAATATTGCGGCAACGTCGTAGAGGTGGGAGCCCACGTCAAACTCGAAGGCGAAGACGGGCGAACGCCGTGGATCATTCCCTTTTGCCAGTATCACAATAAACGCCCAAGCAGCGAGGCTATCGAACTCAAGCCCGGCATGACGCTGTGTGGTGCTGCGAAGGTCGATTGCGCCTAATAGATCTGCATACAACGTATAGGTACGTGACTCAGGGGGAGTGATGGCAAAGCGCAAGGAAAGCGGCGTCGATGTAATTGCCTCGATGCCCTGGCCCGTCGGTTTCGTGTTGGGCATCGTTGCTTACGTAGCGATTCGCTACGGCGTTGACTGGTATATGTCGACGTCCGGCAACCCTGTATTCCAAAGCATAGGCAAACAAGCCTCTGCAGGTACGTACGCACCGTTTGCCTGGATGGCCTTGGCCATTTGTTGGATCGGCGCCGTCGGCTCTTTCATACGCAGCCGCCATCGCAGGCGTTTGTTGGAAACACAGACAGGACTCGACAGCCTGCGCGCGATGACTTGGCGCGAGTTCGAGATGCTTGTAGGCGAAGCATTTCGTCGCCAGGGCTATACGATTCGCGAAACAGGGCTTGGTGGTGCGGATGGCGGTATCGATTTGATCTTGCACAAGGATGGCAAGATCACGCTCGTACAGTGCAAGCAATGGAAGACCCAGCGCGTTGACGTCAAGGTTGTACGGGAGATGCTTGGGTTGCTGACACATCACCACGCTGCGGCAGTGAAGATTGTCGCGATAGGTGATTACACCGCCGATGCGCGGCACTTTGCGGAACGCAAACCTATCGAGCTGATAAATGGCGAGACGCTGCTTGCGATGGTGCGTGAAGTGCAGACGTCAATGCCCGTAAAAATGGCGACGGCAACGATCAGCACGGTCGATACAACTGAGCCCGAACCCGCACCTTCGTTAAGTCCTGTCTGCCCAAAATGCGGCGCAGGTATGGTCAAGCGATTGAATCGCCAAACCAAAGATCACTTCTGGGGTTGCGCGAAGTACCCGGCTTGTCGAGGTACCAGAACAACTTGATCAAAGCAGATGAGACTGAGGTGTAATGCGGCTTAACTACCTCCATACCCTTATCTCTTATCTCGTGGATTCGCGCCAGCGTATCGGGACTCCAGGGGGCTGTTAATGCGAAAAATCCATCTTTTTTAATCTTCTAACGCGAGTAAATAAGGAGATCAAATGGCCGCCGTTGGACACATATGTGCCTATTGCATGCAAAGATATTTTGGGGACTTTCGAGTGCACTCTTTAGAATGCATCGAATTGCGCAAACGATCTGAGGATCGATACCCAGCCACGAGCAGAACACCCATCTTGAAGAAGGGACCCGTGCGTTGCGCCGATTTCGGAGGATGCAAATCAGCGGTGGAAGACAATGATACTGATTATTGCGAACAGCATAGATTTTGGCGTCGTATATTGAGCGGACTAGAGTGGGGAAGATTCAAATTTCCTGATCATGGTATCGACGGGGTGATCGGAAGCATTTGCATCTCTGAAGCTGTGGATCTCTTTTTGGCTCAGCGGACTGAAGAGGAAAAGGGCGATATTAGGCCTACAGTCGCCTTGCTCATTACGCACTTGAACTTCAAATTTTCTGCAACAAAATTGACCGAACGCTCGCCAATTCTTGACATTTTGCTAACCGACCTCCATTTGACGGTTCGGCGAAAAAAATGTCAGGACGCTATTCTTGTGGATGGCTCTTCAATCCTTACGTCACGAGAGTCCATTCACTGTGGATTTAATGGTATTTGGGGTCCTGATCGTGGATGGAGCGAGCTCATCCTAAGTCTTGAAAATAATGATCGGATGCATTTTACAAAAGATGAGATCCTAAATCATCTTAAACGCGAAAGATTGGGAGGGGACTTTTGGTATACGATGGCAGGGCAGCTGATGGATCAGATTTTAATAACCATCAAAAGGAATGTTGGTGCCGTAACTATTAGAGTGAATTCAGACGCCTCTTGGACAGGAAGAGGAGCAAGTTCATCATCCTCTTCTTAAAAAGTTCATAGTCTTGTTGTCACTTCAAGAACGATTCCAGGTTCATTTCGCGATATGCCGCTTTCACACTTCAAGTTCCTGCTGAGCAAGCTGGCCGAAAACGCCATCAAAGATGGCTGCCTGATGAAAATTAGCGGCACCCTGGCTCCTTTGCCGGTGAACAGGCCCCGTTTTTTTGAAAAGGAAACGCGGCAACAAACGGGCCGGAGGCACTTAAAAGAACAACTGCCACCGGCCCGTTTTTCAGGATGCTGATTAGGCAGCCAACCGCTTCCGCATGTGTCGCTTCGGCATTTGCCGCAAACCCAAAGCAGTCGACCCCGACAGATGCCCGCTCTTTAGCTGAGGTGTCGACGCCAGACGTTGGCTATACGTTGGCCTGACCCCACCGGGGAATAACTGGCAATGCTGGCCTCCTGCCGGTACGGCCCGCTTGCAGTACACGTCCACGAAGGTAACCGTGTTTTGGGCAGAGTCCGTCACTAAGACGCGTTTCGCCACGCCTGGGCCGATCGAGTTGTCGATGGCTACGGCGACTAACGGCTGCGGGGCAACACCCTGCTTCCGCAGGGCTTCCGACCTTTCGACCGCCCGCACCGCTTGCATGTACTGACTGTGTGTGTTGCCGACCAGGGTCGCCAATGAGTAACCCGCGTGCAAGTCGACGACATAGGTTTCGTATTGGCCCGGTGGTGCGGTGACTGTGAACGTTTGCAAGTTGGTGGTGTGACTCTGGTCTTGGGCGGCGCTGACGGTGCCGGCGCACACCAAACTGATCGCGAGGGTCGCGGCAGTGATTTGGAGTTTCATGGGGGACTCCTTACGGACGCCAATGTCCGTTAGAAAATTTTGTGCTTGCAAAGAGAAACAAAACGGACAGACCGCATTAAAAAAAACGGCACTTTGGTCTTGTTTTTTCGTAGCGAATTGGTGTCGTGACTAATGGCACAGTGATGTCATGACTAAAGTCATTGCAAGCATCATGACTAAAGTCACGATAAGTGTTTCGAGCACACAACGCACGAGAAGAGCGTCATCGGACGGATGTCTTTTTCGACTCTGAAGCCTCACCTTGCATTGAGGCACCCCACGTTTTTTTCGTTTGTCATTCCACAACGCAAGGATGTAGAGGCCGAAGGTAGTCAGCTGGCTGAACTACGGCCCCTTTAGCGGGGGCGCTATCCGCCTGGCATAATGAGCGCTGATCCATGCATGCGACAGGGGGACATCATGGAAAACAAAGCCAACCACGTCGATGACGCATTCGATCCCGATTTTTATCCGCGGAGCTATGGCACGCAAATGCTCTACCGCAGCTACGCTGGCTTTATTGCTATTTCTTTTTTTCTCTTCGCTTGCATAGGCGTCTTTGGCTTGCCTCACGTGCACGGTGGCGAGCGGATTGGTGCATTCTTCGTACTTGTTTTTCTCCTCATATTCGCGATAACGCAAGCTCGGACGGCCTTCTTTCCACCGCAGATGGAGTTGACGGCAACATCGCTCACGATCAATAGCCGTTTTTCCAAGACGCGCTGCATCCGCCGCGAGGATATCGCGAGCTGCGAGTTGTGCCTCGGTGGCAAGGCGGGGAAGTATGTCGTGATAAAGCATCGCGACCCCAAAGCCAAACCGATAATCGCGAGAAATCTAGATTGGGATGCTGCCTTTTGGGGTTGGTTTTCCGAAATTCCCGGGGAGCGACGAAACTTCCGTTAACCGTTTTTAAAAAGCTCGAGAAAAAGAAGGCTGAGATAGGAGCATCCACAGGACACGTTGCTCCCGTAACAGCCATATTTCGGGCGGCGCACGTTACAGTGCACAACAATTTCAACGGTCAAAGCCGTTTCAGCTCGGTCACCGTAACCGAAGTAGCCGACGTACTCGACATCCGTACAGGCTACGACTCGAGCAACAAGCTCAATACCAAGAACGCCATCGACGCACTACCCGACGATGTTGGTTTCATCGGCGAGAACCGAGNTCGAAAGCTCTCGGAAGAATGGTTCCAGGTTTACTTCGCAATATTCCATCGGGCCACGACTTCTGGCCAGACCCATAAGTCAGCCTGNAACCGTTTTTACTTATCGGGGCCGATTCCGATCAATCCGACACGCGCTTTTTGCCGCCGCCATTCTACGGATTGACGGGAAAACCCGTTCCCTCAATAACAGTCTCCGCCCCAAGGGTGAAGAACTGCGAAGTATCCAAATCTTCGAACGCGAAACATCCGCTGATAAGGCAGGATCGGGTCATCAATGGGTTTTTCAGCGATGCGAATAGCTCGGAAACGGCGACGCTACCAATCATTTTGCCCTTCCCAGTAAGGTGCATGCCGAACTCGGGAACGGATGCCGAGAATATCGTCAACCAGACATCGCAAGCCCTCGCTGCAACCGCCGGCGTGTAAGTGTACTGACGAACCTTCCCTTCATCCTCCTCCGTCAGCAATCGCCATCCGGGAAGATTGTAAATCTGGTCGTACTTCAAGGACGTATCCGTAAACAAGGGATCGATCAAGATAATGTTCAGGTCGATCCTGTTCTGCACGCAATAGTCGAGGAGCTGCGTTGGGCATTGCTGCCGCACGATAGATGCAGTGCCATGATTGCAGTCAAAGCAGGCAACACTGATAAATGTCACCTCTCCATTGCTCAACTCCCCCGCGCACACCCTTAGGAACCGCTCGAACTTATCGAGCGTGACATTCCTCCTGACCGGCTCCTCTTTCGCAGGAAGCTCCACGACGAGCGTTGCGTGTTTGCGGATATTGAGATCGCCGACAGTGTGCGCCAGATTGGCGACCCGCTTACCATCAAGAAGTACTTCCAGTGCTTCGTTACTGGGCAGAGCCCTGCCCGGGTACGCCTGCGCATAGGCGTTTCCAACGATATCCCTGACGCTATCGCCAACGCCTGCATCGACCAGAAATGGGTTTTTACCCGAATCCACAAACTTGACGAACACCTGTGGCATGTTGGCATCTCCAGTAAAAGCACTCTGACCCCTTAATTCGCTGACCCCTTAATTCGCTCTGACCCCTTAATTCGACCCCTTAATTCGGACTTAGGCGGCGAGGCGTTCGATGCGCTTGATGTCTTTGCCGAGTGCGCGATGGGCTTCTTCGAGATCGTAATCGGCTTGCAGGCCGAGCCAGAAGCGTTCGCTGGTGCCTAGTGCTGCAGCGAGACGCACGGCAGTATCGGCGGTGATGCTGCGCTTGCCGAGGACGATTTCGTTGATGCGGCGCGGTGGTACGTCAGCCGCACGGGCCAGTGCGTTCTGGCTGATGCCAAGGGGATTCAGGAATTCTTCCAGCAGCACTTCGCCAGGATGAATGTTGGGCAGAGTTTTCATGGTCGACTCCGTAAGTCAGTGGTAATCGATGATTTCCACGTCATAAGCGTCACCGGCCTTCAAAGTAAAGCAGATGCGCCATTGATCATTGATCCGAATGCTATGTTGGCCCTTGCGATTGCCTTTGAGAGCCTCTAGGCGATTTGCAGGAGGTATGCGCAAATCGTCCAAAGTTACAGCGTTGTTGAGCATACGCAGTTTGCGACGAGCGACCGCCTGGATACTTGCTGGCAAACGCCGGGAAGGCGTGCCTGCCCAGATCCGTTCCGCTTCCTTGTCGGCAAAGTTGTGGATCATGGGGATACCATAACGGGAAACGTTATATGACGCAAGGCGTCATAGAATCATCTGGGTGGTGGCGGAGTTTTTGGCGAGCTCGTGGGGTTTACCCCACCTTAGCCCCCTGCGCGCAGGGGAGGGGACAGTTTGCGGAGAGGACGAGGACTTCGCTTCGCACAGCCCCTCACCCACTCCCTCTCCCCGGAGGGAGTGGGAGTGGGTGGCTTGAGGTTTACATGTTGCGGCGATATTCGCCGCCAACTTCGTAGAGTGCGTGGCTGATCTGGCCGAGCGAGTTGTACTTCACCGCCTCCATCAACTGCTCAAACACATTCTTGCGTTCCCTTGCAGTGNTTTGCAGCGTCTTCAAGCTTTCCGGCGCGAGCGAATTACGTGCTTTGCCGTAGTCCTGCACATTCTCAATCTGCTGCCCCTTCTCTTCTTCCGTCGAACGAATCAGCTCGATCTCGGTAGCAATCTCGCCGCCATGATCCTTTGGCAGGAAGGTGTTGACGCCGATCAGAGGCAGGCTGCCATCGTGCTTTTTCTGCTCGTAGTACATCGATTCTTCCTGAATCTTGCCGCGCTGGTACATGGTGTCCATGGCGCCGAGCACGCCGCCGCGTTCGCTGATGGCTTCGAACTCCTTGTAGACGGCTTCTTCGACTAGATCGGTCAGCGTGTCGACGATGTAGCTGCCTTGCCAGGGGTTCTCGTTGAAATTGAGGCCGAGTTCTTTGTTGATGATCATCTGAATGGCTACGGCGCGGCGCACGCTTTCTTCGGTGGGCGTGGTGATGGCTTCGTCGTAGGCGTTGGTGTGCAGGCTGTTGCAGTTGTCGAACAGGGCGTACAGCGCTTGCAGGGTGGTGCGGATGTCGTTGAACTGGATTTCCTGCGC
>Ga0055535_1000222_pt1 | contig 60095 bp, 58 predicted proteins | sample Araplaol_mTSA_r2_FD_54992 | JGI IMG/M metagenome (GOLD analysis project Ga0055535, IMG submission 54992) | Arabidopsis root microbial communities from North Carolina, USA - plate scrape CL_Col_mTSA_r2 | ecosystem: Host-associated > Plants > Roots > Endosphere | place: USA: North Carolina... | reverse complement strand
GTCGTCGACGGCCTCGCCGAGTGCCGCACCGACGGCACAGCCAGCGATGCCGCCGCTCAGGCCACCGAGGATCGCGCCAGCCACGACGCCCAGTGGCGTTGCGGGCGCGGCGACCGCGGCGGCCATGGCCGCGCCGAGCTCTGCGCCCGTGATGGCGCCAGACAGTGCCCCGGAGATGCCGCCTGCCGTGCCGGCAACGGTGCCTATGGCGGCACCGGCCTTCTTTCCTGTCTCGCGTGGAACGGTTCTGCGTGACTGGCAGGTAGGACAATCAAGATTCGGTGAGGTCGCGAATGTCTCTTGGTGCTGAAAAGATTCGTCGTCGAAGGTGGCGGATGGGAAGTCGTGGTCCATGAAGTGCGGATGCGAAGCACCCTCTGGATGAAGGAGAGAAAGCGCGTCCAGCAAAGCCAGACGGCACAAAGCCCAGCGCGGCTGTGACACCGGGCTGGGCTTTGTTGAACAAGGACGAACAGTTCTACTGTCTATCCAATGCAGTCATATGGGGCTGAAAATTTCTAGGATCGCCCAGAGCATTCCCTGTGATGGGTCGCGTGCAAGCATGGCGTGTCACACAATTGGAGAACGCTCAGTGTCCGGCTAGCTACGACTATTGCCCCTAATGCCTTTTCAGAATCCTCCACAACCACTTGCGCCAGATGAGCGCCTGCACTTCAGAGATCGGCTTCGTGCTGCCCGATATGCAGCGCTCGCCGATGCCGAGGGCTTTGGTGAAATCTGTTTCGCGATCGAGGCGCTTGGCCTTCGAGTAGCGGGGCGTCGGCAAGCCTTAGGAGGCTACCGGATGGGCATCCAGGCATACTGGAATGAACTCCCGGTTCTAGAGGCACTGTCGATCCGCTTCCCCCAAATTTTCAGTCGTTTTGACGCACTCTATGAATCTCTACAGGCGGCGCGAAATGACGCAATGCATACGGGCGCATACGCCCGCCACGTCACCGCGACCGCAATTGAACTTTGCATCGGACTCGAGGCCTCTCTTATGAGCACACCACAGCGCTCCTTTGTCGCGGACTTCATGGTCAAGGACGTGATCATTGTCGAAGAGTGGCAGCCGGTTGCGCGCGCTCGCCAACTTATGCTGACTCATTCCTTCACGTACCTTCCCGCGCTCATCGACGGGCAGTGGAAGTTGATATCGGAAATGGCTGTTGCTCGCTTTCTTCGTAGTGGTGGTTCTCCCGCTCACTTGCTTGGCATGCAGATCTCGACGGCCAGCAAGACGACGAACACTGACGGTACTGAGTTCGCCCCGTCAGAGCGGCCTGTCCCACTAGAGCTCAGCCCTCCTCGCTTGGTCAACGCCACGGACCGGGTTGATTCGCTTCTAACTCCCGAGGTCGCCTCGCCAACACCTTCCCTCTGGCTCGTGAAGGGTCATAATGACCAATCCCTCAGTGGTGTACTTTCACCGTTCGAATTGATGTAGTTGCGGCGGAGCCGAGATGAAAGAGGGAGATCGCGTTTTCACGCGCCGGGAAAGCTTCAGATGTGCCAGATTCTTGAACGTCATTTTCCCGCTAACGATTTCGACGTGACCTAGCGGGGAAGCGAAGCTGGAGAGAACAAGCCAGCGGTGTGGAGCTTGTGGCACCCATTCGGCGACAGCAGACCTTCATCATGAGCTTACGTGCGCGCGCCGGAATAGCCTTGCTTGCAGCCATCGCTCCGCCGACTGCCGGAATGTGGTCGGGTCGCGAGCCTTCCTTCGACGGTCGTCTGAACCGCAGGGGTTCTTGGGAGTGCGTCCATTTCTGTGCGTCATAGCGGAGCCGTAGGGCGCTCAGGCTATAGACGAAGCATCGCAGATGTTACGCCGCAGGTCACGGTCGCTATGGCCCCATGCCAGCCGAACTCTTTTGCAGCTTCTGAAATTCGCTTTTCCGAATGATGAGCGTGCCCTTTTGGTCATCAAAAAGGTCCACGCTACCATTTCGTTTGGGCTGGTCAGGGGTCGGAGAGACTTTCGGCATATCAAACTCCCGACCCGGAGTTGTGTAAGCTTCTCCACTAACCTTCGGTTTGGGCTTAGGCTCGTAATTCGGTACGACAATTGGAATCTTTTTTGCCTCAGAAACAATAGGGGCCGAACAATGGTTCAACTCCTCCTTCACGAACACTGATAAGTTCGCTATTTCTTCGTCTGGTAGGTCTTTCGCCGAGACGGATTTTTGGAAGTCTAGGGCGGCGAGTACTTCGAGAAGAGTGGAACGTCCGTCGCTAACCTGTCCAAGTCGGCACTGCGAGGCGCCGCGGTAGGCAACGGCTCGATACGGGGGCGGCTTCTCGTTCGTATGTTCCTGAACGTATTTCGCCAGGAGCTTTTCCGCTTCGCGATAGTTGCCAGATGCGAACAAGCCGTAGGGCTGCATGCCGTCGAAGGCGGATGATTTGGTTCCCTGCGCCAGCAGTGGGGCCCAGGGGCCACAAATCGCTACTGTCAGGATCGTTGCCGGCAAGACGTACCTCATGAGGGGCCTATTCCTTTTTGGGGCATTCGGGCGGTGTCGGCTTCGCATTCGAGCAATCGAACTCGTCCGGCTTGAACGGTACCTGTCGTCCATTCGATGCGCCTGGGGCGAGACTGTCACTACCGATCGGCCCTTCGGGGCGCGCTGCCGCCTGAGAGAACACCGGCATGTAGACCAATTGATCTTCTGAGTTCACTTTCGAGGTGATCGTCAGCGCTACTGTCATAAGCACCACGCCTGCAACCACCAATACTAGGCCTGGCGAGTTTGTTTTCAGAGACCAGTCGCCATGGCCGCCACCACTGGCGCGGCCGTCAAACTCGGTCTCAAGGCGACCGAGGATGAAAACGGCGCCGGCCAGAAGCGTGACCATGCCGGCTAAGAAACCCATCAGGCGCGTCCAAAGACGAGATTGCAGCAAGACGTTGTACTGCCGCTGGCGGCCAGAAAGAGAGCGCTCCTCCAGCGTCGCTCGAACGTACCAATCTGCGAAAGCGCCATCTTTGCTGATCTCCCGGGCTTCGGCGATCGCTGCGGAGATCGGCGGGGCTGAGTGAGTCATCGCCTTCGTCAGAGAAGCATAGATCACGAAAGTCCCGACAAAGAAGATGACGGCCACAACTCCGAGACTCCACATCATGAACGGAAGCAGCTTGCGCTGCCAACGGGATCGGGTACGGCTTTCACGGTCGTTATAGGCCGCCGCAGCTGCACGCTCGAGTTGAGCTGCTGCCGGCGCAGTGTCTGACTTTTCGGGGGCTGCGGGCGGCTCCGGCACGGCAGGAGTCGCTTTGGTGCCAGCTGCAGGAGTATCCGGCGCAACACCAGAGTTCGATACGCCGGTAGTGGTCGTATCGGCGACCGGTGACGTTGCGTTAGTCGAGTCACTCACGGAGTTCCTCCTCGTCGTGGTTCTGTGGCACTGCGAGCGGCCGTGCGCTGCCCCTGCGGGATTCAGACTGGTTGGGACGGAACGTAACGCGGGCAGCGCTTTTCCGCATCCCTAGAACTAGGGAGGCAATGAACATTGATCGCCTCGGCAGGAAAAAGGCGTGGCGCCATTCTGCGTTCTGAACAAATCCCTAGAAGTGGTAGCCGCGAGTGCCGCGCTTGGTCCAACGGAACCTTTTACTTCCAGCTGATCAAAATTTTCATTTCACTACTCCCTACTCTCCCTAGGAGCTTTCATTGGAAGTCATGCCGACGGACTACATCCCCATGCGAAATACCCAAAGTATGGGATGGCGCCACGGCTCAGCGCGGCTTACAACCGATGCCCTGAACAACGCAGGAGAAGCGGATGGCGAGCAAAATGCACCAGACCGATGATGCGCTTCATGTGTCAGAACTCATCGCCCAAGGTAGCTCTGAAAAAGGCCTCGCGGCAGCTCGTGAAACCGCGAGGGCGGCATGGAAGCGCTACCCAACCAACGGGTGCGCTGCACACCTAAGTGCGCTGCTGCAACAAGCTGGCATTCCGGTACCAATGACGTTAGGCGCAGAGGCTCTTGCCACGGTGCTGAAAAATCGTGGCTGGCGACGCATCGAAGTGACAAAGCAGACGCCTGGAGACGTAGGCGTGTGCCTGGACAACGACCAGTCCATCCCCGGCGCCGATCACATCTACTTGGTCATTACCGTCGCGAGCGATGGCAACTCGATGACGATCGCCGACAACCAAAATTGGGTCGGCGATGTTGCAGTCAATGCGCCCCACGGCAGAAAGGCGCGCGGTGGCGGTCGTACGCCGACAGATTATTTTCTGCGGGCCTAATCGCGATGGCGGGTGCGCAGTCACATCGAAGCCCCACACAGCAACTTCAGGCTAAGGCTACGCTGAAAAAGGTCCACCGCGATCCCGGCTGACTCGTTGATCCGAACATGAAGCAACAGACCTTGGCGATGGCCGCCGACAAAGGCTTTGAGCAATTCCGCCGCCCCACGAAGCGGGACGTGTTCCTCAGCATGATGGACAAGATCATGCCCTGGCAGGAGCTTTGCACGGTGGTGCAGCCGCACTACCCCAAGGGCGAAGGCGGGCGCCCTCCCGTTGGACTGGAGCGGATGCTGCGCATGTTGTTCGTACAGCATTGGTTCAATCTGGCGGATGAGGCCTGCGAAGAGGCGCTGTACGACAGCGCAAGCCTGCGCAGCTTCGTGGGCATCGACCTGGGCCGCGAGCGCGTTCCCGATGCGACGACGCTGCTGAGGTTTCGCCGGCTGCTAGAGAAGCACCACCTTGGGCAGGCGCTGTTCGCCAAGGTGGGCGAAGTGCTGCAAGGCCACGGGCTGAAGGTAGGCACCGGCACGATTGTGGATGCGACGATCATCAGCGCGCCCAGTTCCACGAAGAACGCTGACAAGAAGCGAGACCCAGAGATGCACCAAGTGGCCAAGGGCAAGAATTGGTTCTTCGGAATGAAGCTGCACATCGGCGTGGACAGCCGCACGGGGCTGGCCCACAGCGCGGTGGTCACGGCGGCCAACGTGCACGGCAAGCACCCGTTGCCCGAACTGCTGCACGGCGAAGAGTTGAAGGTCTACGGAGATTGCGCCTACGCGGGCCAGCAGGAGTTGATCGCCAGCAAGGCGCCTGCGGCGCTGGACTGCACCAACGAGCGTGTGCGCAAGGTTGATGGGGTGCCCGATGAGAGCCAGCGGCTGAGCAACCGCAAGAAGTCCAAGGTGCGCGCGCAGGTCGAGCACGTGTTCGGTGTCGTCAAGAGGCTGTGGCGCTTCAGCAAAGTGCGATACCGCGGACTTCACAAGAACGCGACCAGGGCATTCACGGCCCTTGCGCTGGCCAACATCTACATGAGCCGAGGGCTGCTGTTGGTGCGCGTGCGCCCGTAAAACGGCCAAGGGTCGCCGAAGCGGCGCGCCGATGCGCAAATAGAGGGAAACGCCCGTCATCCTGAATGCCGATCAGCACAATGCAACGCGTGCAGCACGCTTGATGCAGAAAAAGGGTGGCTACTTCAGCGTAGCCCTAGACCCCGGCGCTCCAGTATTGCGCCTAGAGGTCTGAATGCAGGGTCGATCTGTCTCTGCGCACTTTGGGACACCGTGCCATCGGGGAAGATACCGACCTGACGGGCGGTCAAGAGAATTTCCTGGGCGCTGACCGTTGGTGAATACTGGAACAGATCGAAGACCTTGTTGCTGCCGAACGCGGGGCGTTCTCTTGCAGGCGCCAGTCGCTCCACTCATATTGGCGTCTCTGGGATCAGAACGGAATCAGAAGTATCCGCAGAGAGCTCCGTACCTGTGGGGAGTTCTTTCGTCTAAGCGGCCTGGAACTCGCTATGCGGCGATACCTAGAAGCCGGGCCTGGCGGCTTCTCAAATCGCGGGCTACCGATCCCGGGGGGGCAACAGCGCCGGCCGAGAACGATCGGTCGCCGTGATGTGAAGCTACGGCGAGCGCCGGGTTTTGCCCAATCAGCGCGGCCAGGTCAAATGGGACGTGGCCCGTCGGCACCTGAAGTGCAGGGTGAGGCCACCATTCGCCTCGCCGCCTGGGTTTGAACACACCGCGAAACTCGCTCCCCGCCCGCCACGGCATGCTTCACAATGGGCGCCGGACGCCCCAAACTAGGAGACATCGTCGTGGGAGAACTTCTCTCGCTCCTGCGCTTCAGCGCAGGCTCGGGCCACATTTGGCTGGACGAGCAGCGCATGCTGCTTCTGCATGCGCGTGCCTTTGCGGAGTTACGCAAGGAACTGCTCAATTCGCTCGGTATCGAGCGAGCCAGGGGCTTGCTGGTGCGCATGGGATTTGCATCCGGCCTGCGTGATGGCGAGGTAGCGGTTCGTGAGCGCCGTGCCGGCATGCGCGCCGAGGATGCCTTCATGCTCGGACCCCGCCTGCATTCGATCGAAGGCATCGTGTCGGTGCAGAAGACGCAACTCGAGTTCAACGTCGAGACCAAGGAGTTCTATGGCGAGTTCCTGTGGGAGAACTCCTGGGAGTGCGAGGCCCATGTGGCCGATTTCGGCTATGGCGAAGATCCGCAGTGCTGGTCTCAGATCGGTTATGCCTCGGGCTACACCACCGCCTTCATGGGGCGCCTGGTGGTATTCAAGGAGGTCGAGTGCACGAGCATGGGTGATAGCCGCTGCCGCATCGTCGGCCAGCCGGCCGAGAACTGGCATGACGAGCGCTACCTCGACTACTTTCGCCAGCACCATGTGGCCGAGAACCTGATCGAGTTCAACCTCGGCCTGCAGCACATCCGTCGGCTTCAGCCGCGGCGCGAATACGATCAGAAGCTGGTGGGTGTGTCGCCAGGCTTTCGCGCGGCCTTTGAGCTGATGCGCAGCGCCGTCGACAGCGCCATCACCGTGCTGCTGCTCGGCGAGACCGGCGTCGGCAAAGAAGTGTTCGCGCGTTGGCTGCACGACAACGGGCCACGCGCCAAGCAGCCCTTCATCGCCGTCAACTGCGCGGCGATCCCGGCCGACCTCATCGAGGCCGAGCTCTTCGGCGTGGAGAAAGGTGCCTACACCGGCGCCCACCATGCGCGCGCCGGCCGCTTCGAGCGCGCCAACGGCGGCACGCTGTTCCTCGACGAAGTGGGCGACCTCCCCCTAGCCGCGCAGGTCAAACTGCTGCGCGTGCTGCAGACCGGCGAGGTTGAGCGCCTGGGCGCGGAGCAGTCGCTGAAGGTCGACGTGCGCATCGTGGCCGCCACCAACGTCAACCTGCAGCAGGCCATGCAGGCGGGCAAGTTCCGCAGCGACCTGTTCTACCGGCTCAACACCTTCCCGATCCAGATCCCGCCGCTGCGCGAGCGCACCGCCGACATCCCGGCGCTGGTGGCGCGCTTTCTCGAGAAGTACAGCGCGCTCTACGGCAAGAAGCTACGCGGCCTGACCGACAAGGCCGCGCGCGACGTGCAGAAGCACGCTTGGCCCGGCAACATCCGCGAGCTGGAGAACGTGATCGAGCGCGCCGTGCTGCTGGCGCCCGACCACGGTGACATCGAGGCCTGCCACCTATGGATCCAGCCACCCGGCGCGCCGCTGGACAACCAGGTTGACGCCAGCGGCAAGGTCGGCACCGCGGCGGCCCCGGGCGCCGACGCGAATGAACTCGATGCGCTATGCCAGCGAGTGCTGGAGCAGAACATCGACATCGCCTCGCTTGAACAGCGCCTCATGCAGACTGCGATGCAACGCGCCAAGGGCAACCTGTCGCTGGCGGCGCGCCTGCTGGGCATTACGCGCCCGCAGTTGGCCTACCGGCTCAAGAAGGAGGGCCTGCCAGCGTCCTGAGTGAGCGCCGGCACCTTCTCGGCTCCTTCCGTTTTTCACCATCTGATCAAGCTGCACCGCAGCAAATGATCAAAACAGCATCCGGGACTTCCCGGTGCTGCTGGCTCGCCGGCGCAGCGGGCCTTTGCAAATCAATCACTTAGCCACGCTGGCACGCCCGTTGCCCTTATCAGCCCGGGCGGCGCTGGTGCCGTCCACCTGTTGATGGATTGAACAAGTGATGCCCTCGATACAGCCAGGCCCCCGCAGCGGCAGCGCCGGACAGATGACCGGCCTGCCCTGCTACGTGCGCGTCACCGGCACGCGCGATGCCCGCTTCGTGGAGTTCGAGTTCGCCATCGGCGACCCGGAGTTGGCCGTGGAGCTGACCCTGCTGTTCGACCAGTTCCGCGAGTTCTGCGCGCGCCACGAGGTGCGCCACTTGAGCACTGAAGAGGGCGCCCGGCTCGACTTCGAGCGCATGAAGTGGCGCTTCGGCGCGCCGGGCATCGACCACTGACCGACTCGCTTTCTTTTCCCGCGATAACAAAGGAGACATCCCGTGCAAGTCGACATCAAGACCTCGGACATCCGGCCGATCCGGCAGACCTTCTCACATGTGGCGCGGCGGCTCGGCGACAAGCCGGCCTCGCGCTACCAGGAAGCTACGCTGGACATGCAGCCCACGGCCAACTTCCACTACCGGCCGCTGTGGGATCCGCAGCATGAGCTGTACGACAAGCGCCGCACCGCGATCGCCATGACCGACTGGTACAGCTTCAAGGACCCTCGTCACTACTACTACGGCGTCTACACCATGACCCGCGCGCGCCAGCAGGAAGGCGCCGACCGCCAGTTCGAGTTTGCCGAGAAGCGCCAGCTGCTGGCCCAGGCAGACGCCGCCGTGCGCGAGTCGCTGCAGCAGGTGTTGGTACCGCTGCGGCACTACGAGTGGGGCGCCAACATGAACCACAGCTACTGCTGCGGCCATGGCTACGGTACGGCCATCACCCAGCCCTTCATCTACGCGGCCATGGACCGCCTGGGCATCGCGCAGTACCTCTCGCGCGTCGGCCTGCAGATCGACGGCAACTCCGGCCGCGCGCTCGATGCCGGCAAGGAAGCCTGGCTTGCTCACCCGGCCTGGCAGGGCATGCGCCGTCTGATGGAGAACCTCTTCGTCACCAAGGACTGGTTCGAGGTGCTCGTAGCCCAGAACCTCGTGCTCGACGGCTTGCTGTACCCGCTGATCTACCGCCACTACGTCAACGCGCAGGCCGCGGGCACCGGCAACGCGCTGCCGATGCTCACTGAGTTCATGAACGAATGGTTCGACGAGAACGTGCGCTGGGTCGACGCCACGCTGAAGACAGCCGCCGACGAATCGCCCGCCAACGCCGAACGGCTCGCCCAGTGGTACGCGAGCTGGCGCAACCAGGCCGTGGAGGCGCTGTCGCCGCTGGCCGCACTGGCGCTCGGTGCGCAGGGCGCCGACGTGCTGAAGACATTGCACACCGCACTCGATGCGCGCGTGGCACGCGTGGTTCGCACGGGCGCGACCGCCTGAGCCCGCGTCTGTATCGATTGCATCCAGAGAACCAAGGAGACATCCCATGACCACTGCCACCGCCGAAGTGTCCCGACCGCCCGTCTTCATTGCGCTGCAGACCGGCGAGGCCGCGCGCGCCATCGTCGAGGCCATCGTGGCCGACAACCCCGGGGCCACCGTCAACGAATACCCAGCGATGGTCAAGATCGACGCGCCCGGCCGGCTCGTGATCCGTCGCGAGAGCGTCGAAGGTTTGGTCGGCCGCCGCTGGGACCTGCAGGAGCTGCACCTGAGCCTGATCTCGCTGTCCGGAAGCATCGAGGAAACCGACGACGAATTCACCCTCCACTGGGGTGCCTGAGCGCACGCCATCCAAGGACAATGCCATGACCCAAGCACAAAAGACCAGTCCCACCCCGCGCCTCGGCCTGAAGGAGCGCTACGCCATGATGACGCGCGGTCTCGGCTGGGAGACCACCTACCAGTCGATGGACGACGTGTTTCCCTTCGACAAGTTCGAAGGCGTCAAGATCCACGACTGGGACCGGTGGGAAGACCCCTTCCGCCTCACGATGGACGCGTACTGGAAGTTCCAGGGCGAGAAGGAAAAAAAGCTCTACGCCATCATCGACGCCTTCCAGCAGAACAACGGCCAGTTCAACATCAGCGATCCGCGCTACCTGAATACGCTGAAGCTATTCCTCTCCGGCGTGTCGCCGCTGGAGTACGCAGCGCACCGCGGCTACGCGATGGCCGGGCGCTCGTTGCGAGGTGTGGGCGCGCGCGTGGCCTGCCAGATGCAGTCGATCGACGAGCTGCGCCACGCGCAGACGCAGTTCCACACGATCAGCCACTTCAACAAGTACTTCAACGGCCTGCACGATCCGCAGTACATGCACGACCGCGTGTGGTACCTGTCGGTACCCAAGAGCTACTTCGAGGACGCGATGAGCGCGGGCCCCTTCGAGTTCATCACCGCCATCTCGTTCTCGTTCGAGTACGTGCTGACCAACCTGCTGTTCATGCCCTTCATGAGCGGCGCCGCCTACAACGGCGACATGGCCACCGTCACCTTCGGCTTCTCGGCGCAAAGCGACGAGTCGCGCCACATGACGCTGGGCCTGGAGGTGGTGAAGTTCATCCTCGAGCAGGACCCTGACAACGTGCCCATCGTGCAGAAGTGGGTCGACAAGTGGTTCTGGCGCGGCTACCGCCTGCTCACTCTGGTGGCGATGATGATGGACTACATGCTGCCCAAGCGCGTGATGAGCTGGGCCGAGGCATGGGAGATGTACTTCGAGAAGAACGGCGGCGCGCTGTTCGAGGATTTGGGGCGCTACGGCATCCGCATGCCCAAATACCACGAGGTCGCCTCGAAGGAAAAGAGCCGCATCTCGCACGAGGCCTGGGCCATCTTCAACAACTACGGCCACGCCGCCAACTTCAATGTCTGGGCACCGAAGCAAGACGAGATGACCTGGCTGGCCGAGAAGTACCCGGAGACCTTCGACCGCCTGTACCGTCCTCGCTTCGAGTGGCTGGCCGAGCAGGAGAAGCAAGGCAGGCGCTGGTTCAACAACACGTTGCCGATGCTGTGCCAGACCTGTCAGATCCCGATGGCCTTCACCGAGCCCGACGACCCAACCAGAATCTGCTACCGCGAGAGCACCTACCACGGCATGAAGTACCACTTCTGCTCGGATGGCTGCAAGGACGTGTTCGAGGGCGAGCCCGAGAAGTACGTGCAGGCCTGGCTGCCGGTGCACCAGATCTACCAGGGCAACTGCTTCCCCGAAGGCACTGACCCGACGGTGGAAGGCTTCAACCCGCTCGCGGCGGTGCTCGACTATTACCACATCAACGTCGGCGCAGACAACGGCGAGTTCAACACCTCGCCCGATAAGGCCAACTGGGAACGCTGGACAGGACAGGACCTGTCGGCGGCCGAGCCCAAGGTGGCTTGAGGACCCAGGCCTTTTCCAACCCACGTTTTCCGCTCCCGCCGTGCCTCATGCACTGCGCGGGCGGCGCTCACCCCTAAACAAGGAGACCGACATGTCTGTTGTTGCACTCGCCCCCGGCTACACCGGCACTGTCATGGACAGCGAAGACCGCTTCCACGGCAACCGCCTGCTCTACATCGGCTGGGAAGACCATTTGCTGTTCTGCGCCCCCGTGTGCCTGCCGCTGCCCGGCGCCATGTCTTTCGGCGCTCTCGTCAGCGACGTGCTGCCCGGCGTCTATGGCAGCCATCCCGATTTCGTGAAGGTCGACTGGTCGAAGGTCGAATGGTTCGACTCCGGAAAGCCCTTCACGCCCGACACGGCCAAGTCGCTGGCCGAGAACGGCCTGGGCCACAAGTCCGTGATCCGCTTTCGCACACCCGGCCTCACGGGTATCGGCGGTTCGTTCAGCTGAACACCGGAGGGCGTTGCCATGAGCTTCCAGATCATGATCGAGCCGCTGGGTCAGAGCGTTGCCGCGGCGGAGGGCCAAACCGTGCTCGACGCCTGCCTGCGCGCCGGCGTGTGGCTGCCTCACGCGTGCGGCCACGGCGTGTGCGGCACCTGCAAGGTGCAGGTGCTTGAAGGCGAATGCGATCACGGCCACGCCTCCAACTTCGCGCTGATGGACTTCGAGCGCGACGACGGCAAGATCCTCGCGTGTTGCGCGATGGCGCAGGCCGACCTCGTCATCGAGGCCGAGATCGACGAAGACCCCGACGCGCAGTTCCTGCCGCTGGAGGACTTCGACGCCGAGCTGGTCGAGGCGCGCATGCTCACGCCCACTATCCGCGGACTGTGGCTGCGCCCTGACCGGCCCGCCGAATTCCAGGCCGGTCAGTATGTGATGCTGCGCGTGCCGGGCGTGGACGGCGCGCGCGCCTTCTCGATCGCCAATGCACCGGGCGAAGACCTGATCGAGCTGCACATCCGCCGCGTGCAGGACGGCCGCGCCACCAGCTGGCTGCACGACGAACTGCAGGTGGGCCAGCACCTGCGCTTCACCGCGCCCAATGGCCGCTTCTTCGTGCGCAAGTCTGCTCGGCTGCCGATGATCTTCGTGGCCGGGGGCTCGGGCCTTTCGAGCCCGAAGTCGATGGTGCTCGACCTGCTGGCCGAAGGCTGCACGCTGCCGATCACGCTGATCCAGGGCGCGCGCCATGCAGGTGAGCTGTACTTCCGCGAACTCTTCCAACAGCTCGCGGACGCGCATCCGAACTTCACCTACCTGCCGGTGCTGTCTGATTCACCTGAAGAAGGCTCGAACTGGACCGGCGCGCGCGGCTTCGCGCACGAGGCGCTCAAGGCCCATTTCGCCAACGACTTCCGCGGTCACAAGGCCTACCTGTGCGGCCCGCCGCCGATGACCGAGGCCTGCATCGCCACGCTGATGCAGGGACGGCTCTTCGAGCGCGACATCTACACCGAGAAGTTCTTCACTGCGGCCGATGCTGCATCGGCCGCGCCGCGCAGCCCCCTGTTCAAAGCCCTGTGACGTGGAACCCACCATGCGCTTCTCGGTCGCCATCGACAACACCGGCGAGCTGTACCTGTGCCGCGCCGACCAGACCCTGCTCGGCGGGATGGAGCAGCTCGGCCGCAAGGGCATCCCAGTCGGCTGCCGGGGCGGCGGCTGCGGCGTGTGCAAGGTGCACATCGAATCCGGCGCCGTGCGCCGTGAGCGCATGAGCCGCTGCCACGTCAGCGTTGAAGAAGAAGCCCAGGGCTACGTGCTCGCCTGCCGCGCCTACCCGCAAAGCGACCTGACGCTGCGCGCCGTCGAGAAGCTGGCGCGCTGCATCGAGCGGCGCCTCCCGGCATGCGCGCCGCGGACATCGCCGCCACCCGATTCCCGTTCCCCCACCTGATCCCGTTCCCCCACCTGATCCCGTTCCCACTCAACCACAAGGAGACTCTCATGGCACTCACTGGCGTCATTCGCCCTGGCCACGTGCAACTGCGCGTGCTCGACCTCGGGGCCGCCCTCACGCACTACCGCGACGTGCTGGGCCTGATCGAAACCGGCCGCGATGCGCAGGGCCGCATCTACCTCAAGGCCTGGGACGAGCACGACCACCACAGCGTTGTGCTGCGTGAGGCCGGCGAAGCCGGCATGGACTTCATGGGTTTTCGCGTCGATTCTCCCGCCACGCTCGAAAAACTCGCGGACGACCTGAAGGCCAGCGGCCTGGCCACCGACATGCAGTGGATCGCCGCCGGCGAGCACTTGCGCACAGGCAAGCGCTTGCGCTTCACCGTGCCCACCGGCCACGCCATCGAGCTCTTCGCCGAGAAAGACAAGGTGGGCAACGGCATGCCCTACGAGAACCCGGAGGTCTACCCCGACGACCTCAAGGGCATGGCGCCCTCGCGCTTCGACCACTGCCTGTTGTACGGCGACGACTTGGACGGCACCATGAAGCTGTTCATCGAGGTGCTGGGCTTCGATCTGGCCGAGAGCGTGGTGGCCGGCCCGGAGCGCATGCACATCGCGGCCTTCCTGACCTGCTCGACCAAGCCGCACGACATCGCATTCATCCGCCACCCCGAGAAGAACAAGTTCCACCACGCCTCATTCCTGCTCGACAACTGGGGCGAGGTACTGAAGGCGGCCGACATCATCACCAAGAAGCGCGTATCGCTGGACATCGGCCCGACGCGCCACGGCATCACACGCGGAGAGACCATCTACTTCTTCGACCCGAGCGGCAACCGCAACGAGGTGTTCTCGGGCGGCTACATCTACTACCCCGATAAGCCGCCGCTGGTGTGGACTGACGACGAGCTCGGGCGCGCGATCTTCTATCACGACCGAAGGCTCAACGAGAACTTCCTGAGCGTGCTGACCTGAAGGAGCGCACGCGATGAAACAGTTCATGAACTTCATTGGCGGCGAGTTCGTCGCTACCACGAAGACCTTCGAGAACCGAGCACCGGTGGACAACTGTGTCATCGGCAAGGTCCACGAAGCCGGCAAGGACGAGGTCGATGCGGCCGTGCGCGCCGCGCGCGCGGCGCTCAGCGGCGAATGGGGCCGCATGAGCGTCGCGCGCCGCGTCGAACTGCTGCACGCGGTGGCCGACGAGATCAACCGGCGCTTCAACGACTTCCTGGCTGCCGAAATGGCCGATACCGGAAAGCCGCACGCGCTAGCTTCGCACGTCGACATCCCGCGCGGCGCGGCCAACTTCAAGGTGTTCGCCGACATCGTGAAGAACGTGCCTACCGAGAGCTTCGAGATGACCACGCCCGACGGCGGGCAAGCCCTCAACTACGCGATGCGCTCGCCGTTGGGCGTGATCGGCGTCGTGTGCCCGTGGAACCTGCCGCTCTTGCTCATGACCTGGAAGGTCGGCCCCGCGCTGGCCTGTGGCAACACCGTGGTCGTCAAGCCTTCGGAGGAAACGCCCGCCACCGCCACACTGCTGGGTGAGGTGATGAACGCGGTCGGCATTCCGCCGGGCGTCTACAACGTGGTGCACGGCTTCGGCCCCGACTCGGCCGGTGAGTTCCTCACCAGGCACCCGGGCGTGGACGGCATCACCTTCACCGGCGAAACCCGCACCGGAGAAGCCATCATGGGCGCAGCTGCCAAGGGCGTGCGTCCCGTGTCCTTCGAGTTGGGCGGCAAGAACGCCGGCATCGTGTTCGCTGACGCGGACTTCGACAAGGCTGTGGCCGGCATCACGCGCTCGGCCTTCGAGAACTGCGGCCAGGTCTGCCTGGGCACCGAGCGCGTCTATGTGCAGCGGCCCATCTTCGAGAAGTTCATCGCCGCGCTCAAGGCCAAGGCCGAGGCGCTGAAGCCGGGCCCGTCGGAAGAGGCCGGCGTCGGCATCGGCCCGCTGATCTCGCGCGAACACCAGCAAAAGGTGCTGTCGTATTACGACAAGGCCGTGAAGGAAGGCGCCACCGTAGTCACCGGCGGTGGCGTGCCGAAGATGCCCAGCGCGCTGGCCGAAGGCCACTGGGTGCAGCCCACCATCTGGACCGGCCTGCCCGAAACGGCATCGGTGATCCGCGAGGAGATCTTCGGCCCCTGCTGCCACATCGCACCCTTCGACACCGAGGAAGAGGCCATCGCCCTGGCCAACGCCACCGACTACGGCCTGGCGACTACCGTGTGGACCGAGAACCTGGGTCGCGCGCACCGCGTGGCGAAGCAGGTGCAGGTCGGCATCTGCTGGGTCAACAGTTGGTTCCTGCGCGACCTGCGCACGGCCTTCGGCGGCGCCAAGTCCTCGGGCATCGGCCGCGAGGGCGGCGTGCACTCGCTGGAGTTCTATACCGAGCTTCGCAACGTCTGCATCAAGTTATGAGAGCTCGCTTCAGGCTTCGCGCACTTCGTGTCGCTTCGCCAACCCCCTACCCGGGGCGACACCAGCGGCCCGGCAACGCCGGCTACGCGGTGTTTCGCGAAGGAGGCATGGTTCTACGGAAGCCAGCTTCGCTCTGAGGGCAAGGCCATGAATCAAAACCCTGAAATCGCGACCAGCATCCGCACGGGTGCATTCCACACCAACGTCCACGACCTGGGTGAAGGCCCACCTGTGCTGTTCATACACGGCTCCGGGCCCGGTGTGAGCGCGTGGGCCAACTGGCGTCTCGTGCTGCCGGTGCTCGCGGCCACGCGCCGCGTGATCGCGCCCGACATGGCAGGCTTCGGCTTCACCGAGCGCGTGCCTGGCACGTCCTACGCGATGGACGCCTGGGTCCAGCAGGCCATGGACCTGCTCGATGCGCTCGACATCGAACGCGCCGACGTGGTGGGCAATTCATTCGGCGGCGCGCTCGCACTGGCGCTAGCCATCCGCGCACCGCACCGCGTGCGCCGGCTGGTCCTGATGGGCAGCGTCGGCGTGCCGTTCGCGATCACGCCGGGGCTCGATGCGGTCTGGGGCTACACGCCATCGTTCGAGCATATGCGCCGCATCATGGATGTGTTCGCCTTCGACCGCACGTTGGTCACCGACGAACTCGCCCAGCTGCGCTACGAAGCCAGCATCCGCCCCGGCTTCCAGGAAGCGTTCGGCGCGATGTTCCCGGCGCCACGCCAGCGCTGGGTCGACGCGATGGCCAGCCCCGAGGCCGCCATTCGCGGGCTGCCGTACGAGACGCTGCTGATCCACGGCCGCGAGGATCAGGTGATACCGCTGACCACCTCGCTCACGCTAAGCGAGTGGATTCCGAACAGCCAGCTGCATGTGTTTGGCCGCTGCGGTCACTGGACGCAGATCGAGCACAGCGCGCGCTTCGTTCGTCTCGTCGGCGACTTCCTTGCAGAAGCCGACTGACGGACCGATTCAACCGAAAGAGAAAGAAAGACCCATGGACCCCACCCTGATCCACCGGCTCGGCGACGAGCTCTACGACGCGCTGCGCGAGCGCAGCGTCGTGGACCCGCTCACCAGCCGCCACGAAGGCATCACCATCGCCGACGCCTATGGTGTCCAGCAGCGCATGATTGCGCGGCGCCTCGAGGCCGGTGAGCGCATTGTCGGCAAGAAGATCGGCGTGACCTCGCGCGCCGTGATGAACATGCTGGGCGTGTACCAGCCCGACTTCGGCTACCTGCTCGACGGCATGGTCGTCGGCGAGGGCGAGAGCATCGACAGCCGCACGCTCATCCAGCCCAAGGCCGAAGGCGAGATCGCCTTCCTGCTCAAGCGCGACCTGATGGGTCCGGGCATCGGCAACGCCGACGTGCTGGCCGCCACCGAGTGCGTGATGCCCTGCTTCGAGATCGTCGATTCGCGCATCCGCGACTGGAAGATCAAGATCGCCGACACCGTCGCAGACAACGCCTCGTGCGGCGTGTTCGTGCTGGGCGACAGTGCGGTCGATCCGCGCCGCATCGACCTGGCCACCTGCGGCATGGTGCTGGAGAAGAACGGCGAAATCATCGCCACCGGCGCGGGTGCTGCGGCGCTGGGCTCGCCGGTAAACGCGGTCGCGTGGCTGGCCAACACGCTCGGCGCGCTGGGGATCGGACTCAAGGCCGGCGAGGTGATCCTGTCAGGCGCGCTCGCCGCGATGTTCCCGGCCAAGGCCGGCGACAACTTCCGCGTCTCCATCGGCGGCCTCGGTGGCTGCTCGGTGCGCTTTCATTGAAGGAGAAGACCTTATGACGACAACGAAGATCAAGTGCGCGTTGATCGGGCCCGGCAACATCGGCACCGATTTGCTCGCCAAACTGCAGCGCAGCCCGGTGCTCCAACCCGTGTGGATGGTGGGCATCGACCCCGAATCCGACGGCTTGAAGCGCGCCCGCGAGATGGGCCTGAAGACCACCGCCGAGGGCGTGGAAGGCCTGTTGCCGCACGTGAAAGCCGACGGCGTGCAGATCGCCTTCGACGCCACCAGCGCCTACGTGCATGCCGAGAACAGCGCCAAGCTCAATGCGCTGGGAGTGCTGATGATCGACCTCACGCCCGCGGCCATCGGCCCGTTCTGCGTGCCGCCGGTCAACCTGAAGAACCTGCTGACGGCGGGTGGCGCGCGACCGTCGAACGTCAACATGGTCACCTGTGGCGGCCAGGCTACCATCCCGATGGTGGCGGCGGTCTCGCACGTGCAGCCGGTGGCCTACGGCGAGATCGTGGCCACCGTGTCGAGCCGCTCGGTCGGCCCGGGCACGCGCAAGAACATCGACGAGTTTACGCGCACCACGGCCGGGGCCGTCGAGCGCGTGGGCGGCGCGGCCAAGGGCAAAGCGATCATCATCGTCAACCCCGCGGAGCCTCCGCTGATCATGCGTGACACGGTGCATTGCCTTACCGAAGGCACGCCCGACGAAGCGCGCATCACGGCCTCGGTGCACGAGATGATCGCCGAGGTGCGCAAGTACGTACCGGGCTACAAGCTCGTGAACGGGCCGGTGTTCGACGGCAACCGCGTGTCGATCTACCTGGAGGTGGAAGGCCTGGGCGACTACCTGCCCAAGTACGCCGGCAACCTCGACATCATGACCGCCGCCGCGGCGCGCACGGCGGAGATGTTCGCCGAAGCGATGCTCGCCAGCCTTCCACAGCCCGAGCCCGCCGTGGCCTAGGAGCTACCCATGACCAACACGACGAACACCAATCTCCAAGGCCGCAGCGTCACGCTGCACGACATGACGCTGCGCGACGGCATGCATCCCAAGCGCCACCTGATGTCGCTCGACCAGATGAAGCACATCGCAACGGGCCTCGACGAAGCCGGCGTCCCGCTCATCGAGGTGACGCACGGCGACGGCCTGGGCGGCAGCTCGGTCAACTACGGCTTTCCCGCGCATTCCGACGAGGAGTACCTAGGCGCCGTGATCCCGCTGATGAAGCAGGCCAAAGTCTCGGCGCTTCTGATCCCGGGCATCGGCACCGTCGATCACTTGCGCATGGCGCACGGCCTTGGCGTGCACACCGTGCGGGTGGCCACGCACTGCACCGAGGCCGACGTGTCCGAGCAGCACATCACCATGGCACGCAAGCTCGAGATGGACACAGTCGGCTTCCTGATGATGGCCCACATGGCGTCGCCCGAGCTGCTGGTGCGCCAGGCGCTGCTGATGGAAGGCTACGGCGCCAACTGCATCTACGTGACCGACTCGGCCGGCTACATGCTGCCGGGCGACGTCACGGCGCGCATCGGCGCGGTGCGCGCGGCGCTCAAGCCGCAGACCGAACTGGGCTTTCACGGCCACCACAACCTGGCGATGGGCGTGGCCAACTCGGTCGCGGCCGTCGAGGCCGGCGCCAACCGCATCGATGCCGCGGCCGCCGGCCTGGGTGCGGGTGCGGGGAACACGCCGATGGAAGTGTTCGTCGCCGTGTGCGACCGCATGAGCATCAAGACCGGCGTGGATGTCTTTCGCATCCAGGATGTGGCAGAGGACCGTGTCGTGCCGATCATGGACCACATGATCCGAGTCGACCGCGACTCGCTTACGCTGGGCTACGCGGGCGTGTATTCGAGCTTCCTGCTGTTTGCCAAGCGCGCCGAGAAGAAGTACGGCGTGCCCGCGCGCGAGATCCTAGTCGAACTGGGACGGCGCGGCATGGTCGGCGGCCAGGAAGACATGATCGAAGACACGGCTATCACGCTAGCCCGCGCCCGGCAGGCCACGCCACAAACAGCACAACAGGGAGTGGCGGCATGAAGCTCGACATGAACACCATCGCCGCGCTCGCCGAGCATCTGGAGACCTGTGAGCTGGAAGCTCGCGACACGCCCAAGATCACCGACGAGCATCCCGAGATGGATTGGGACGACGCCTACGCCATCCAGAACGAGATCCGCCGCCGCAAGCTCGCGCGCGGCGAGCGCATCATCGGTCTCAAGGCCGGCCTCACCTCGCACGCGAAGATGAAACAGATGGGCGTGACCACGCCAGTCTTCGGCTTCATGGCCGACAACTACGCCCTGCCCGAGGGCGGCGAGTGCAAGGTGAGCGAGCTGATCCATCCGAAGGTCGAGCCCGAGATCGCCTTCGTCACGAAGCGCGCGCTAAAGGGGCCGGGCTGCCACATCGCCGCCGTGCTCGCGGCCACCGATTTCGTGCTGCCCGGCATCGAGGTGATCGACAGCCGCTACCGCGACTTCAAGTTCGACCTCAAGAGCGTGGTAGCCGACAACACCTCGGCGTCGCGCTTCGTGGTCGGCGGGCGCGGGCTGCCAGCGAGCGAGGTCGACCTGCGCACCGTCGGCATCGTGCTAGAGAGGAACGGCGAGCCCGTGGCCTTCGGCGCGGGCGCCGCGGTGCTCGGCCATCCGGCCGCGGCCATTGCGATGCTGGCCAACCACCTGGGCGCGCGCGGCGAGGAGATTCCGTCCGGCACGCTGATCCTGTCGGGCGGCATCACCGAGGCCGTGGCCGTGGCGGCGGGCGACGCCATCACGCTCAAGGTGCAGGGCATGGGCAGCGTCGGCCTGCGCTTCGTCTGAACCGGAAGGAGCACAGCACCATGCCGTTTGCACAGATCTACCTGATCGAGGGTCGCACGGAGGAACAGAAGCGCGCGTTGATCGAGAAGGTCACGCAGGCCATCGTCGAGGCAGTCAACGCACCCAAGGAGAACGTGCGCGTCTGGCTTCACGACGTGCCGAAGGAGAACTGGGGGATCGCTGGGGTTTCAGCGAAGGCATTGAGACGTTAGCTCGGAAGGTGTCCCTCCCTGTGCGCGAGATTCTCGGCTCCTATCAAGGCGGTGAATTCGGTTAGCGTCTTCGCGCATTGCGCGGGGGCGCAGGCAGCATGCGGTACGCCCCGGAGGCGGGTAACTGATGCGCTGCGCTCGCCGCCTCCGTCCGACGCCCGAGCACAGCAGCCCGGGCTGGGGGCGACGAGGCCGGGCCTTTGGCTCTCACCTGAAGCTTTCAATCCGAGCGGAGGTTCGGGCACCAGGGAGGCGCGGAAGAGGCGAAGCATGCGACGACAACGGGCATCAACGGCCGACAGCCCCCGTGACCGCATCAATGCCATCCACAGCACCGATGCATGTCTATGCCCCTGCTGCTGGACAACAGTCTGCAGAGGTAGAGCGATCACCCAAAGAAGCTGTGCTGCTGGCCGAGGCCCGAGTGCACTCGGCGCTCGGCTATCGTTCCGTGCTTCCACATGGCTGTTCAGATTCTCTCGTCCCCAATCGGGCTTTATGCTGAAAATCTTGAAGTGGAGCCAGAAGTGTTCGACCTTCTCGTTGTCCATGAAGGAGGCTTCATCTCTGGAAGAGAATGAAAGGATGTAGATGTAGACCAGGGCTCCGTATCGAAACGTGATGCGATAGGCGCAAGTCGTCAATAGAACGCCGAAAGTGAGAGACCTGCGGACGCAAAGCGAACCCGAAGGGTTCGACGCACCTCAAGACCACTGGCACTCTATTCCCGGCATAGCGGAGCATCTGACGCCGATCAATAGAGCAACCTAGCAGGAGACAGATGTTCAGTGAGAATATGCTGATGAACCAGACCACTAAGGCTCCGGACCGCTGGTTGGCGGACAGCGGCGGCTTGCCTCTCTATCGGGGATTTGAGCACCGCCAGTCTGCGGGCGTAGTCACAATCAAGTCTCCGGAATACAGGACACCAAAAAACATACCGATCGATGTCCAGCAGCAGATCGACGACTGGTTCGAAGCGCGCTTCCAGATCCGTTTTCGGCAACGGTCACTGTTCTGCAGTGGCGATCTCGCTCTTGCGAAGAACTACGCTCAGAACTGGGGCGAGGTGCGCCAACTGCGTGCGCTCGCCCCTTACAGCTTTTGCTGGAGCCCGATTTGCGACGACCTATACCGCGAGTTCGAGGACAAGCCCGAATCCGAAAGCGTGGAGCAGATGCTAGAGCGGTTGCAGTTCCGGTGCGACGACCTCGAAAGCGCTATTCGGTCGCATCATGAAATCATGCTCGTCTGCGATGCCGTCGAAGCAGTGCCACTCAACGAAGCCAGCAATACATGACCGACATGCCGACCGCACAAGTGCCTCTGCCGCCTTCGGATCTACTGCTGTTCCTTCGCCGCCTTAACTTGGAAACAATTGAGGGCTATACCTTCGTCCACGCCCTCGGGTCGGGCGGCAGCAACATCACAGCGCTGTACCAGGACGGGCAGCGCAAGGCAGTAGCTAAGTTCTTCTTTGTCGGCCCGGGACAGGCCGCTACGAAAAAATTCCTGAACGAAGTCAATAACCACGTTGACGCGACGAAGATGAAAACGGCGCTTCCGCGGATCTACACCACCTTCGTATCGGAAGATGGGCTGCTGTGCGGTTACTTGATGGAGTTTGTCGCCGGCCCGAGCCTGGGCCAGTTGACGCCCGCAGCCGGGTTCGGAACGGGTCCCATGGGCGCGGCAGTCGCCTACCGGATTCTGTGGGGCTACCACGAAGGCGTGCCGCCGTATGTCATGCACTGCGACCTGCATCCGGAAAACATCTTGTTCGAATCCAGCATGGACAGCTGGCTCGAGCGCAAACCAGAATCGCCCGAGATCCGCGTCCTCGATTTCGGTGCGTCATTCGTGCCTTTGAAATTCGGATACGAAAAGTCTTTCGACCCGGACACCTGGAAAGACTTCAACCAGCGCTACCAGGGAGCGTTCTACAGTCTGGCTCCGGAGTTTTTCACTTCCAGTTTCTATGAAGCCGCGGTTTCGCCGGGCGTGTTCGACGCTTGGGGTCTCGGACTTCTCTTGTTCAAGGTGTTGCTCGGCAAGGAACTGAAGATTGCCACCTCTGTCGGCGCCTATGTTGAACTTATTCACAAAGGTACCTTGCAATCGCAGCTCGACAGGCAGATTGATGAGCATTGCGACAACTACCACTTCTCGACTCTGCTTGGCCAGATGTTGCGGGTGTCCACCGCCGACAGAATCTCATGCGATACGGCCGCTCATTTTGCGGCGCAGCTCTACACGCAGGCGCCAGAACTGCTGACGAAGCGCGGACCCGAACTACGCGAGTACATTCGGAATGGCTGTGATCCCGAAGCCGGACTGCCGCCGCACGAGCGATCGAATTCGCCTTACTGAGCCACGTGCCCCGCCACGTTCAGGTAGAAGCACCTAAGGACGCTGTCTAGAAGTAATGGCGGATGCCCTGAGAAGCCTTCGGTCAGATCTGTGCGGAGCGACGTTCACAGAGCCGCAGCTCAAGCACCGACCTTAAAGCTGTTCAGCCTGACCGGCGTAAGAGTGGCCTCAAGATTCTTTGGCAAAACAACGCAGGCATGAGCATGATCGTCTAACCGTGCTCATGCCTGGATGCGTGCATTTAACCGGTACGCGCACACCTTTTCCGAAAATCAAAGTAGGAGGACTGGACGCTCACGCCACATGCGCAGCGGCAAGAAGACAGTCATCGCGTCCACTCTGCTCCAGATGCATGCGCAATAGAAATTGCGTTCTAGTACCGACCGGACAACAACTCGCCAGCGCCTTCGATTCGCGTAGCAAGATTGAGCTTCTTCAGCATTTCATACGTGGTGCAGACCGCCGCCGAGACAACGGGCTTTCCGCATTCAGCTTCGACCAACGGCACGGCTGCCAGCGACGGCATCTGGACACACGCGGAAAGCACTAATGCGTCTACGCCCTTGAGCGAAACCTTCTTGTAGATCTCCGTCAAGAGCATGGGATCGCGCGCTCCGACTTCCAGATTGTCCGGAATCTCCAACGCATGCCAATCGGCAACCTCAACCCCTTCGCTCTCGATATAGTCCACGACCAGCCTGGTTAGCGGCTTCATGTAGGGGGCGACCAGGGCGATACGTTTGGCCTTCAGCTTGTGAAGGCCGTCAATCAACGCACCGGCGCTGGTGACCACAGGGGCTGGCCCTCCATTCTTCACCGTCTCTTCATGCAGGCGTTTCTCGGAAACACGGTGGTAACCACGCCCCATGCTCATGATTGCGACGAGGCACGCATACCCCAGCACGTCGACACGGGCATCGGACAGCTCCAGGGCACAACGATCGGAATCTCCGTCCATGGCCTCGAGCTCCTCCTTCGTGACCTTTTTCATGCGCATCCGGCTCGAATGGAACGTGAAACGCTCGGGCTCGGTCAACTCGCGGCGTCGAAGCAGCGCAGGAATTTCCGTTTCCATCGTGGTGTTGGAACTGGGCACAATCTGCCCCACGCGGTAAGTAAGCTTGTTCATGCGAGCCCCGGCTTACACTGCAACGACCGGATGGCGAAGTCGGCCAATGCCTTCCACCGCGCACTCCACGATGTCACCAGGCCACAACCACTCCTGGGGATTCATTCCGGCTCCAACTCCAGACGGGGTGCCCGTTGCGATGATGTCGCCAGGCTCGAGCGTCATCGCGGAGCTGATATCCGATATGAGAGTCGGGATCTTAAAGAGAAGGTGCTTGGTATTGGAATCCTGCTTTGTGACGCCATTGACGGTAAGCCACAGCCGAAGATTGTTTGGGTCCGGAACTTCGTCCGCGGTAACGATGTACGGCCCAAAAGGCGCGTAAGTATCCTGCCCCTTCGAGAAAATCCATTGGCCTGCCCGGCGGCAGTCTCTCGCGCTCACGTCAATCATTACGCTGTAACCAAAGACGTGATCCATCGCGCTGTCCTCAGCGACACGCTTAGCGGCCTTGCCGATGATGACCGCGAGTTCCACCTCCCAATCCATCTGCTTTGTGATCTCGGCGTTGTGCTCGATGGCATCACCCGGTCCGATGACGGACGTCGGCGGCTTGCTGAAGACAACGGGCTGCTTCGGCAACTCAACCGATGTATCCAGTGTCCGCGCGGACTCTGCGACATGCTCCACATAGTTCAAGCCGATGCCGAAGATGTTCTTACGGGGTCGTGGGATTGGCGCCAGCAGCTTGACGTCGCCGAGCGCGAGGGACACCCCGACACCGCCCACGATGTGGTCGAGGGCCAGCAGTTCCTTGACTTTGTTCGTCGTGGCAGGAGCGCCATCGATGAAGGACAGCATGTCGGAGGGAAGTTCGATTCCAGCAAGCTGGCCGAGGCGGGCGACATCTAGGACCTTGCCGTCGGTAACCACACCCAGGCGCGCTGCGTCTTGTCGATAGCGATATGTAACGAGTTTCATGGGGTATCTCTCTCAAAAAAGGGGCTACGTGGAATGAGCCTCACGCGGTGACAGGCTGATGGCCACCGTTCAATGTGTAGGCCTCTTCCCGATACAGACCGAGCGCTTCTATGACCGGGAGGTCATTGAAGGAAAACAGACAGCAATCTTCGGTCTCCGACGAATTTCCATGCTCGTGCACTGCCCAAGACGGAACGCAGAAGATGTCCTTCTCGCTCCAGTCGAAGCGACGACCATCGATGATCGAGTAGCCCCTCCCTTTGGCCACCTGGTACATGAAACTGCCGGTGTGGCGATGCGCTTGAGTTTTTTGGCCAGGACGAAGCAGCTGCATCGATGCACCAATCGTCGGCATCACATGTCCGCCCGTGATCGGATTGACATAACGCATGAGGACGCCGTCCCAAGGAGTGCCGGCCGAAATGCTGGCGTAATTGCGAAGCGCTTCGTAAGTGTCGTCCCAACCATATTTGAATAGCGGCGAGTAGCGCTTGGACCACCCATGTTGGACAGGTAGAAGGCCCTTGCCACCATAGGTCAACGCCATGTCATTGGGTGGATTTGGCCGCGGCTGCTGCAGGTCTGGATGAACCTCATAGAAGTTCGCTTCCAGGGCATTCACAAATGGGATGTCTAGGCCATCCTGCCAGATGCACCACTCGCCCGAGCTCTCCACGCCATGCTCGTGGTAGGTGCCGTTGGGAGTAAGCACCAGATCGCGCGCGGCCAAGTCGATCTTGTGACCATCAACGATCGTGTATGCGCCCTTCCCTTCCATGATGAAACGGAGGGCGGAAGCAGAATGTCGGTGCGCGCTCGCCAGTTCGCCAGGACGCATAACCTGCAGGCCCGAAAACAGCCATCCAACGCAGGCACTTACACTCTTGCGCCCAGGATTGCGAAGCATGACAACGCGTCGCCCTGCCTTTTCCGGCGTCACCAGGTCGACCGACTTGACGACAAGGCTGCGCATATCGCCGAACCGCCACAGCGTCGGGATCGATTCAGATTTCGGGAACCAGGGTTCGATTTCGTTGGCCACGGTCCAGAGCGCGCCGGCTTCGCGCTGCTCCAGCTCGGCGTAGTAGGCAGTCAGCTCAGGCGTGTCCTCGACGTTTGCGCGGCCGATGATGTCTTCATTCATGATGTAGCTCCCTGGTGCGCCGGTTGAGATAGCGCCGTGGAATCTGGCTTGGCCTCTTTATCGGTCGGCTGAGAAGCCTTCTCGATAACTGCAAGATTTACCGCCTGGTTAACCTTGTTGTTGACTCTTAGATCAAAGATGTCGAACCGGTTGTAGTGACCGATGATGTCGTGCATCTGCTTGGGCTGAATACAGCGCCCAAGATCAACTTCGCCGTACACGATGCCTTCTCTGTCGATCAAGGGCTCACTGACTACGCGGCCGTCCGGACCGATAATTCCGGACCACGCGCTACTGCTTCTGCGCAGCAGACTCGGTGCGTTCGGCACATCCGCCTCCATAGCTTCAACGATCTCCTCGGAGACAGTTGAGCAGCTGACGACCGTAAAGACCTTGCCCTCAAACGAGTGGGCAATCGCACGGGTCTTAATAGCCTCGGCCATGTCATAGTCCGGCGGTGCCACGGGAAGCGAGATGTAGTTCGCGACGTGAACGAGCTCGCCCTGCGCAAGCAGCGTAAAGCGCGCCAACGTATTTGTGTTTTCTCCACACGCCAGCACACCGAGCGGACCAATTTCCGTCTGGTGGACCTTCAGCGAACTGCCGTCACCGTTTGTCCACGTGAGTTTTTCCGCCCATGTGGGTACCAACTTGCGGTGATGGCCGATCAACCGACCGTCTGGACCAAACGTCAAGACGGTGTTGTAGATCGCGCCCATGCTCACCGGGCTGCGCTCGTTGACCCCTATGACTACGTGGCACTTCGATTCGCGCGCTGCGTTTGCGAGCGCTGCGACCTCGGGCCCGGGAACGAGGATGGACGCGCGGTAGAGCTTCTCGAACCACTTGCTCCCCTGCACAGGGCTCATGATCCAATTCCAGTAGGGGTACCCTGGCACAAAGACTTCAGGGAAGGCGACGAGCTGGGCACCTTGAGCTGCAGCTTCGCGAATAAGCCTCACGGCCTTCTGGACAGTCGCCTCTGGATCAAGGTAGATCGGTGCCGCCTGAACGGCTGCTGCGGTGAATTTGGGTAGCTTCAACATCACGGCTCCAATCAACTCGCGGAAGTGTCCGGCTCTTGCCGCAGGTGAATCGCAAGCCCGGTGCTGTGAGCCTCGGCGTTGGGCTTCAACTGCAGGTTGTCGTCGTAGTCGCCCGAATTCCCGTATCGGTACGGAATTGCCGGCGCTGTCATGATCGTTGCGAGCCGCGCTCGAAGAAGGCTGGCATGCTCGGCGAACTGAGATTCGCTCACGCGCTCGGCGGAGAGGAGGGTCACCGGCGGCAGAACCTCCATACCGGTGTACCAGAGCAGGCCATGCATGAGCGGCCAAAGGACCTCGGAGATTGTTCCGCCCTTGATACCCCGCGGTGAGTAATGGTGCGAATGTCCGCCGCCGGTGATGGACACCAGCGCGCGCTTTCCGACAAGAGTTCCATCCCCGTACCGGCGCGCCCGTTGCGGCCCCTCATAGGATCCGATCCCGTACCCGAAGCCATTGGCGAATACCCGGTCGACCCAACCCTTGAATATCGCAGGCGGAGCAGACCACCACAGCGGGAACTGGAAGACGACGGCATCGGCCCAAAGGAGCTTTTCCTGCTCGGCGACGACATCCGGTGATTGCTTGCCTCCCTCGAACGCAGCCCTGGACGCGGATGTGATGTGCATCCGTTCACCATCGGAGAGATTGCCGAAGTCCTCCGCATCGATCTCGGACTTCCAACGCATGCCGTAGAGATCCGTGATCTTGATTTGATGACCGGCGCTCTCCAGCGCCCGCACGATCACCTGCTTGAGAGAGCCATTGAGTGAACGCGGCTCTGGATGAGCGTATACAACCAGAATGTTTGCCATGCTGTGCCTCCTAGGTACATCAGGAGTTGAAGGAACCAGCTTCCTCGGACGGGAAGCGTTGGAAGAATGACGCATCCCAGTTCCGGCCCAGGTTGAGGACGTGCTCGGGCACCGGCACGCCTTCCTCCATGCCTTTCGGAATCGGCGTTCCAGCAGAGGTGCGCACTGGCACCACGCCGGTCCAGGCGTTGACATGCGCATCATGCGCGAGGCTTGTAGGCGGCGCGGCGTGCACCTTGGCCGATGCCTCGTCAATCTTGAGGCGCATCACGCGCATCAGGGCCATCTCGGCGTCGGAGGGCGCACGGATGGTTTCCCAACGGCCCGGGTAAACCCGCTCGATAAAACTGTGCAGCGCGTTGAGCTTTGCCGGCTGCTCAGTCACTTCTTCTGGCTTGCCGTAGATCATGACCGAGCGGTAGTTGACCGAATGGTGCATGGCCGCCTTGGCAAGAATCAGCGCATCGAGCGTATTGACGACAAAGCAGCACTGCCCTCCGTTCAACAAATCCATCATCAACCGGTTCTGTGCGGCGCCGTGGAAATACACGTAGTCGCCGGTACGCCAGAACGCCATGGGCAACACGGCAGGTTGGCCCTCATGGGAAAACCCTAGGTGCGCAATCAGGCATTCATCCAGGATGCTGTTCAGGACCTCGCGGTCATAGGTGCCACGGGCTGCAAATCGGCGCACGGTTGACCGCGGGGTGGCACGGACGAGATTCGCAGGGGAGTCGAAATTTGTAGATGTCATGGTGATCGCTCGGGGTTGATGGCGCTAGAGTGGATGGGTGAAGGTGGTCGTACGATATTTCGAAAATCGCTCAACCTATATAGCCACTTCTTCGTTCTCTGGTTGGGCCAGTTCTTCAGGACGCGTCGCAAATGGAACTAGCACTGCAGATAAAGGGTGAGCGCGACCTCGCTCACCAGATTTATTCGAAGCTCCGCGAGGGCATCGTTCAGGGCCGACTCGCTGCAGGAGAGAAGCTCCCGTCATCTCGCGAGCTAGCGCACCGACTCGACGTCTCGCGAACTACCGTGAACGAGGCTTTCCAGCGCCTCCTGAGCGAGGGCTACCTGCAGGCAAGCCGCGGATCAGGTACGTTTGTTGCGGATTCCGTACGTTTTGCGTCGGATGACGGAGGCGCTCGCCGTGCCGGCGCATCCTTGCCCGTGAGCAAATGGTTCAAGCGCCTGCCTGAGCAGCAAGTTCTCGCTAAAGCGGTCCCTGGCCAAATCGACTTTCGGCCCGGGGTGCCGGACATGAGCCGGTTTCCGTTTGGGGACTGGAGACGCATGCTGTCTCAGGAACTGCGTGAGGGCGACATCTCCACGGCTGGCTACTCAGAGCCGGCGGGCCTTCCGGCGCTGCGTGGCGAAATCGCCAGCCGCATCCGGCTTTCCCGCGCGGTTTTCTGCGACGCGGAGGACGTGATCATCACCAGCGGGGCACAACAAGGACTCGATCTGATCGCCAGGGCTGTGATAGACCCCGGAAGCACGGTTGCGATCGAAGATCCAGGCTACCCCACCGCGCGCCACTGCTTTTCCTCCGTGGGCGCAAAGCTCGCACCCGTGCCCGTGGACGCCGAAGGCTTGGTTGTGAGCCGATTGCCGAATGCTGCCCGGCTGATCTACGTAACACCATCCCACCAATTTCCCCTTGGCCCTGTGATGTCGTTCGAGCGCAGACAGGCATTGCTAACTTGGGCACAAACCAGAGGTGCCCTCATCATTGAAGATGACTACGACAGCGAGTTTCGCTACGGTGGTCGACCACACGAGTCGCTCAAGGCAATGGACACCAACGGGGTAGTTGCCTATGTCGGAACGTTTTCCAAGTCGCTGCTGCCAGGACTGCGTCTTGGTTACCTTATTCCGCCGCCAAGTCTCAGAGCGGGTTTATGCGCCGCTAAATGGCTGACGGATCGCAATACGCCCGCCGTGACGCAGTCCACGATGGCCAGGTTCATGGCCAGCGGCCTGTACGCCAGATACCTACGCAAAATGCAAAAGGTGTACGAAGACCGTTTCGAAGTCACCACGGAGTTGCTCGGGCAGATGGAGGAGTTTGGCTTCTCTCTTGTCCCATCCTCCGCCGGCCTGCACGTCTCGGCTTTTTTCAGCGGCAAGGGCAACGTGGAACAAATCGCATCCTTGGCGTTGTCACGCGGTCTAGGCGTACATCCCCTCGCTCCTTTCTACTTCAGCAAGCCCAAGCAAGGGCTCATCTTCGGCTTCGGGAACACGGAAATTTCTGAATTAAGAACGGGACTCGGGCGATTCTTGGAGATTCTTAAGACGTCCAAGGCACGTTCAGTGAAAGCTCACAGGGCGTAGGTTAGCCCCCAAACGGCGCATGAAGCGCCAAACTGCGGCCATAGCGCCGTACTACAGGCAGCGATCGCACCGGCGCAGTGCGACCGCACCAAAAGCGAACGAAATTTCAAGGGTTGTCCCTAGAGAAGTGGCATCTAGGACGCTTCGAAAAGTGGTTCTTTCATAGGTCCACCTTGGCTTCTACATTTCGCCTCGTCGCGTTGATGAAATGTCGCGCGGCGACAGAGCCATCAAATTTTTACCTCGAGGACTCCGACGATGACCGAATCCAAATTGACGTATAAGCGTCCGCCCCGCTGGGCCGCTTGTTTCGCAGCCGCTGCTCTGTTAACGCCCGCAGTTGTCGTCGCGGAAGAGGTTCGCATCGGCTTCATCTCGACGTTTACCGGGGCGCAGGCCATGCTCGGAGCCGAACTCCTCGACGGCTTTAAGCTCGGCTTGGCAAAGTCAGATGGCAAGCTTGGCGGTCAGCCCACCACCATCGTCACCGGTGATGACCAGGCGAAGCCCGACATCGGTCGTCAGCTTGCCGAGAAGATGATCAGCAAGGACAAAGTCCAAATCATCACCGGTGTCAACTTCACAAACGTGCTACTGGGCATGTCCAAGCCAGTGTTGGACTCCGGAACGCTGCTGGTCAGCCTAAACCCGGGTCCGCCCAGTCTGGCGGGAAAGGGATGCAACCCCCACTTCTTCAGCGTCTCCTACCAGAACGATGGTGTCGCGGAAGCCATGGGGGAGTATTTCAACCGCAAGGGCATCAAGGACGTTTACCTGCTCGCGCCCAACTACCCGGCCGGCAAGGACCTGATGACCGGGTTCAAGCGGTTCTACAAAGGTGAAATCAAAAAAGAGGTGTACACCCAGTTCGAGCAGCTGGACTACGCTGCTGAGATTGCCAGCATTCGTGCCGAAAAGCCGAAAGCGGTCTTTTACTTCTACCCAGGCAGTTTGGGCATCAACTTCCTGCGCCAATACACCGACGCCGGCCTGAAGTCCGAAATTCCCCTCTACGGCCCATCCTTCTCTCTCGACCAAACAATATTCGCGGCATCGGGAGACACCCCGCTCGGGGCATATGCAACCACCTTCTGGACCGAGAGCCTGCAAAACACCCAGAACCAGGAATTCGTCGCTGCCTTCGAGAAGGCGTATGGGCGCCTTCCATCTGCATACGCCGCGCAAGCCTATGACGGAGCTCGGTTGCTGGATGCTGCAATCAAAGAGACAAACGGGAAGGTCGACAACGCTGACCTACTTGCTCAGGCCATCAAGAAGGCCAACTTCGCTTCAGTCCGAGGAAGCTTTAAATTCAATAACAACAATTTCCCAATTCACGACTACTACATCACGAGGGTGGAGAAGGACTCTAAAGGTCGCACTGTCATGAAACCGTTGGAGAAGGTGCTCAGCAACCATTCTGACGCGTACGCCAAAGACTGCCTGATGCAGGCGCAGGCAGCGGCCCCGAAATAGCAGCTACGAGCTCCTCATCGTGAACGCAAACCTATTAGTCGAACAGACACTTAATGGCTTTCAGCTCGGTGTCATGTTATTTCTCATGGCATCCGGCTTGACCCTCGTGCTCGGGATCATGAATTTTGTGAATCTGACACATGGCAGCTTCTACATGTTCGGGGCTTTCTTCACTGCTGCACTATTCAAGCTTACAGGATCGCTCGCTGTAGCGATTCCCGGGGCTCTGCTAGGAGTCGCGGCATTGGCAGCTGCCTTCGAAGCCACCCTATTTCGCAAGCTTTATACCCGGGATCACCTAGATCAGGTGCTGTGCACGGTGGGACTGATTTACTTCTGCAATGAATTCGTGCGGTTCGCCTGGGGACCTTCGCCGCTGCGAGCCGAAGTACCGCTTTTCCTAAGAGGATCCGTCCAACTCTTCTTTGATATCACGTATCCGACGTTGCGTCTGGCCATCATCATGGTAGGTCTTGTCGTGGCGGCCTTCCTATATTGGCTAATTGAGCGCACCAAGCTAGGCATGCTGATCCGCGCCGGTGCAGCTGATCGGGTCATGGTGCGCGCACTTGGAGCCAACATCAATTTTCTATACACCTTTGTATTTGCGATAGGCGCAGCCCTGGCAGGGTTGGCAGGAATTCTTTCCGGGCCGATCTACGCAGTGCAGGCTGGGATGGGGGACAACGTCCTTATTCTTACCCTGGTAGTCATCGTGATTGGCGGGGTTGGATCAGTCAAAGGTGCGCTCATTGGCGCTGTACTGGTAGGTCTTCTCGATACCTTCGGAAGAGCACTGTTGCCAACTTCTATTTCAGATCTCGGCATCTACGTCTTGATGGCCGGCATTTTGGCGATCAACCCGCGCGGTCTCTTTCAAATTCATGGTGCAAAAAAATGAGCGCTGTTTTCAGTGATCCAATCATGTCCTCAACGCTAATGTCTCGAATCGCTGGTTTCAGGCCTACCCAGCGTCGCATTGCAATTTGCACGTTCGTCGGATTCGCCTTGGTCCCCGTATTCGCTGCAATACTTGGGGAGCCGTTCTACGTCCGAATGTGCACAAGGATCATGATCCTGGCGCTAGCCGCGTTAAGTTTGGACCTCATCTTGGGCTATGGAGGGATGGTAAGTTTCGGCCACTCTGCATTCGTCGGTCTTGGCGCATATGCGGTCGGCGTCCTTTCTTTTCACGCCGCAGGTGGGGACTACCCACTCTCGGGCTGGCTGGGGGTGTTCGCAACCCAAAGCGCGCTCGTCGCATGGCCAATCGCCATATTGGCCTCATCTATCGCGGCGCTGCTTATTGGCCTCGTGGCGCTCAGAACCTCAGGCCTGTATTTTCTGATGATCACGCTGGCGTTTGCCCAAATGCTGTATTTCTTTTTCGTATCCATTGACCTCTATGGAGGCCTAGACGGAATGCAAATGAGCGGACCATCAACCCTTCCATATTTAAACTTGGGCGATCGAAACACTTTTTTCTACGTGGTTTTTGTTATCTTGGTGGCTGCTTATCTTTTTACCAAACGGCTTGTTGCATCTAGATTCGGCATGCTCATAAGAGGCGCTAAGGAAAACGAACATCGACTTCAATGCATTGGATTCAATACATTCCCCTACCGTCTAGTCTGTTTCGTGATCGCGGGAGCACTGGCAGGCCTAGCCGGCGCCCTACTGGCAAATAACGAACAGTTTGTCAGTCCAGCCGACATGACTTGGGGGAAGTCTGGGGAATTCATGGCCATGGTAATTCTTGGCGGCACATGTTCTCTTGTTGGACCCATCATCGGCGCCATCATTTACGTCTTGCTTGAGTATTGGCTTGGAAATCTGACCACCCATTGGCAGATGCTATTTGGCCCGGCACTTATCATTGCTGTGATGTTCGGCAAGCGTGGATTCATCGGACTGATCTCCAAGGAGAACACTTGATGACCGCGAACGCTGTCGCTACTCCGCTGCTGCAATTGAGCGGGCTCGTGAAAAGGTTCGGGGCGTTGCTTGCAACGGATAACTTGACCCTTTCCGTTCAACAAGGAGACATCCACGCGGTGATCGGTCCCAACGGAGCTGGGAAGACAACACTTATCACACAGTTGCTCGGCAATCTCAGGCCTGACAGCGGGTCCATCATATTCGACGGTTGCGACATCACTGCGCTCCCCGCACCGGTCCGATCTCGGCAAGGTATTGCTCGTTCGTTCCAATTGACGGCACTCTTTCCCACCCTGACCGCCCTGCAGAACGTGATGCTCTCCGTACAGGCGCACCAAGGCCATAGCTATCGATTCTGGCGCCCAGCCAACGAAGATAAAAGCCTAATCGCTCCCGCCGAAGAAATTCTGAAAAGGGTTGGGTTGGGAGGCCACATGCACATTGCAGCAAACAGTCTGTCGCATGGTCAACAAAGACGACTAGATATAGCGATGGCTATTGCGACCTCTCCAAAACTTTTGCTTCTAGATGAGCCACTTGCGGGCATGGGTGCGGGGGAGGCAGCGCAAATGGTGGCCTTCATCGAATCCATCAGGGGTCAGTACACCATTTTTCTGGTCGAACACGATATGGATGCGGTCTTCTCTCTCGCAAATAAGATCAGTGTTCTTGATTGCGGACGGTGCTTGGTCACGGGTTTGCCAGACGATATTAAACGTCATCCGGAAGTTCGCCGCGCATATTTGGGAGATAGCCATGTCAATTAGGCTTCAACTCGACAACGTCACCGCAGCGTACGGAAAAAGTCAAATTCTCTTTGGAATAAATCTAAAGCTCTTTGCCGGCGAAGTCGCGACTCTTCTTGGCCGAAATGGCATGGGAAAGACAACCACGGTGAAAACGATCATCGGAATGGTACGGCCCACCGGCGGCAGCGTGCAGTTCAATGATCAGGAAATCCGCGGATTTGATATGTGCCGTATCGCACGCGCCGGAGTCGGGCTAGTGCCTGAAGGACGCAGGATCTTTCCGAACTTGACTGTTCGAGAAAATATTGCAGCGACGGCCCGTCGCCCTTCAGCGCCCTTCCGCGGTGAAGCCTGGGACCTGGACCGTGTGCTGACACTCTTTCCTCGGCTAAAGGAACGCCTCGGCAACTACGGCGGCCAACTGTCCGGTGGCGAGCAGCAGATGCTTGCCATCGGGCGGGCCTTGGCAACGAATCCCACGCTCTTGCTCCTTGACGAAGCGACGGAGGGTCTCGCCCCTCTGATTCGAGACGAAATCTGGCGGGCTTTGCAGCTACTTAAAGGAACCGGTCAGACCATTCTCGTTATCGATAAGGATATAAAAAAACTGACCGAGATTGCGGATCGGCACTATGTTATCGAAAGAGGCAGAGTGGTCTGGGAGGGATGCAAAAAAGATTTGATTGCCAATCCGGAAGTTACCGAAAAGTACATTGGCGTATAGGCATATCGATGGCGTACTTTACTTCCTACTCTGAAACTTTCTTGCCGCGGTAAATTCATGCGTATCTTCATTGCCGGCGCGACTGGCGCCATCGGCGTGCCCCTCCTACGGAACCTTGTATCTAAGGGACATACCGTATTTGGTTCGACCCGTTCCACTGCCTCCGCCAGAATGATTGCATCGCTGGGCGGCAACCCGTTCTTAGTCGATGCTCTGGATGCTAAAGGCGTTCAGAGTGCAATTACCGAAGCAAAGCCCGACGTTGTTGTCGAGCAGCTAACTTCGTTGCCCAAAATCAATACACCGAAGGCACGCAGTGAGAGCGCGGCCCAGCACAATCGCACGCGCTTGGAAGGCGGCGGAAATGTGCATCAGGCGGCCATCAAGGCGGGTGCAAAACGATACATCGCCCAGTCCAGTGCATTTTGGTGCGAGCCGGGGGTGGGACTCGCTGACGAATCAACTCCTTTGGCCACAAAAGTAAAAGCACCAGCCGTATCGGCCGGAGCCAGAACCCTGTTAGAGGTGGAATCACGGGTCCTTGACACAGCCGAAATCGAGGGAATCGTGTTGCGCTACGGATTTTTCTATGGGCCGTCGACTTGGTACGCCCCGGACGGAAGCACAGCATCACAGGTACGCGCAGGAACTCAGCCGATTATTGGAAGTGGTAAAGGCGTGTGGTCCTTTGTTCATATCGATGATGCTGCCGAAGCCACGGTTGCTGCCATTGAAAGCTCGGCGGCAGGCCGGGCCATTTACAACATTACTGACCATACGCCTCTGGAGATTTGCGATTGGTTACCCGCATATGCGCGCTTTCTAAAAGCTCCGGTGCCACCACGCCTAACCGAGGAGGAAGGGCGATCCACCCTTGGTGAAGATGCAGTGTTTTATGCGACCCAGTTGCGCGGGGCCTCCAATAGGAGGGCAGTGTGTGACCTTGGCTTCAGACCTCGCCAGCTAGCTTGGGCCGAATTCGTGCGGAAGCGTCCTAATGCTCATCTCATCTAATTGAGGATTTATTCCATGAAATTGAAGGTAACCGCACTCCGCGCTGAAGCAGAGCACGTTGTGTCCGTCGAATTGAGAGATCCTAACGGGGGCGAGCTACCAGCGTTCGCGCCGGGCGCTCACCTTGAGCTTACCCTTCCGGCGGATGAACCCGGCACTCCTCCTCACATTAGGCACTATTCCTTGTGCAACAGCAGCTTGGAAAAAAGCCGATATGTCATCGCAGTAGGCCTTTCTAGCAGCAGCCGCGGGGGATCGCGATTCTTCCACGAGCACGTGCGTCTCGGCAGCATCCTTAATTCACAACTGCCGAAAAATAATTTCCCACTTGATCATTACGCAAACCACTACCGTTTTATTGCGGGGGGCATCGGTATCACACCGATCTTAAGCATGATCAAGTGGTGTTTGGAAAATAAAAAGAGCTGGTCGCTTTTGTATTGCGCTCGCAGCCAAGCTAGCGCCGCCTATTTCGAAGAATTACGCACTCTTGGACCTAATGTTTCGTTCCACATGGACGATTCAGCAGCAGGGTCGTTTGCTGACCTCAAGGCGGCACTGGCCAACCCACTGGGTGGAGAGCATGTCTACTGCTGTGGTCCGCGTTCGTTGATGTTGGGGGTGGAAGAGGCCAGCGCGCATTGGCCGGAAAATTCCGTGCACTTCGAGTGGTTTTCTGCAAAGGAGATCGCCCCTCCTCCGCAGTCTGAAAATGCGAGCGGAGAGTTCGATGTCGTCATTAAATCGTCAGGCGCCCGTCTTAGGGTTAGCTCAGACAAGAGCATCCTGGAGACCCTCGAGGACCATGGGTTAGCCATTTCATACTCGTGTCGGCAAGGGGTTTGCGGTGCATGCGAAACCGGTCTATGCGACGGAATTGCGGACCACAGGGACCAATTGTTGACGCCTGAACAAAAAGCGAGTCAAAAAACTATTCTCCTATGCGTGTCCAGGGCGAAATCCTCGTCGCTCGTACTAGATCTCTAGATCCTCTTATTACCGCGTGGATCGGTTCCTGAGGGAACACTCTCTATCCCCGCTGTCCTATGCGATAAATGCATTGCGGCATCAGGTGTCGGTAGAACGCGGCAACCCGCAAGCACCAGTTGCCTAATGTGCAACAAACATTAACCTTAACAGGAGTTACTTCATGAGCATGCGTATTGACTATATCAAGTCGGCCCCGGCAGGCTATAAAGCACTTGGCGGTGTGTACGGGTACATTAAACAATGTGGCCTAAGTGAGATCTTGCTCGAATTGGTCTACCTCCGTACATCTCAAATCAACGGTTGCGCGTATTGCCTGGGCCTACATCACGCCGATTTGCTGAAAAAAGGGGTGAAGCCTGAAAAACTGGCACTCGTCCAAGCCTGGCACGAAGCAGGTGCTGTCTTTGACGAACGCGAACAGGCAGCCCTTGGGTGGGCCGAGACGGTAACCAAGGTGGCCGAAACGGCCATACCTGACGAGGAATTCAAGAAAGTCTCAGCTGTTTTCAGCGAGAAGGAAGTAGTTGATCTGACAATTGCAATTGGCCTGATGAACACCTTCAACCGTATTGCAATTGGCTTCCGCCGGCCTCCCGAAGCAGCCGTCGCCGCTGCCGTCGCATAAAGTACAGCGGCCAGTTGGAGTAGCGGCCATGTTGTAATTTTTTGCATAGCCCTACAGGCATAGAACCGGCCGCTTCTTGTTTCGCGCTCGTGAGGGCCGCCCCGTTTTTGCACGGGGCTGCGTCGCTCGTGTCTATGGGTCTCGACGTTCAGCGAAAGCTTTGGTTGCTGCCGCCATATACGCAGTAGGAGGGGCATTCCAGTGGCACGTATCAGATGGAAAGTGCTCTAGCTTCCCGAGTTGCCAGGGTTGCTGCGGATGGTCTCGCCCATTCTTCCCGGCCTCGCCCACGCACATCCTCCTCGCGATGCGGCGCAGCCGTCGCGGATCGTCGGCGAGCGCAATCCGCGGCAGAGATGCGCCAGTAGCATCAGCACAATCGCGGATTTTTCAATGTGTGCCGCGTGGTCGAGGTCGAAGGTTCTTATGAACCCTTCAGGCACGCCATGGCTGCATGAACTTCAGATACGGGTATGGATGGGCTTCAAATCCGGCGAGCATGCCGGCACCCGCATCTCGCCAACGGCTCGAGCCCCGACGTCGACACTGAGCAATCTCAGTAATTGGCCTGTCGGGAGCGCAGCGCTGCAACTGGCAGCCGAAGGCCACAAACTTGTACGTCGGACAGCCAGCAGCAGCGTTGAGACACCACGCCTGGCCGACACAGACATATCACTCAAATTGAGGACTCTAACGATGTACGAACATCTGGCGGTGCCCGCTCCCGACGAGATACTCCAACTTGCCGCGGCATATCGTGAGGACACGCGCACTTATAAAGTGGACCTGGGCATTGGCGTTTACAGAGACAACCAGGGCCGTTCGCCCGTGATGCGCGCCATCAAGAAAGCCGAGCAACTCGTCTTGAATGCCGAAGATACTAAAGCCTACCTTGGGCTTGCAGGTGACGAAGCCTTCAACCAAGCGATGCGAGAGCTGCTCTTTGGCCGTGGTGCTACAAGCGCTCGTGCAAGCGTTGTCCAAACGCCAGGTGGTTCCGGCGCCGTTCGGCTATTGTTTGAACTCGTTTACCGGGCCAACCCAGCTGCCAAAGTCTGGATTAGTGACCCGAGCTGGAGCAACCATCAGCCAATGGCTGAAGCAGCCGGACTCGCAGCAGGTACCTATCGGTATCTTGATCGGCAACGACAGGCGCTTGCGTTCGAGCAGATGATGGCCGACCTTCAAAACGCACGCAAAGGTGACATCGTCGTTCTGCATGCGTGCTGTCACAATCCAACGGGGGTCAATTTAACCATTGAACATTGGCGCCTCTTGGCCGAGTACTTCAATCGCTCGGGCGCCATCCCCATGGTTGATATCGCCTACCAGGGTTTGGGAGAAGGTCTTGATGAGGACGTTCAAGGACTGCGACACCTTGCCGAAAATGTGCAGGTGCTGCTTCTCGCAGCCTCATGCTCCAAAAGCTTCGGCCTGTACCGCGATCGCGTCGGATGCGCCGTGCTACTTGGCAACTCTCCCCAACTATTGGTGGCACGGGCGAACCTGCTCTCGCTGGCAAGGGTAAATTATTCATTCCCGCCTGACCACGGAGCTGCCGTAGTTCGCACGGTGTGGAACGACGCCTCACTGCGAAGCGAATGGTCGAGTGAGCTTGAGGATATGCGCGTGCGGCTTCAATCGAATCGCGGCGCATTCGCCAGCGCAATGGCTTTGGCACTGGGCAACAATCGCTTTGATTTCATCCGCGCCCAGACTGGAATGTTTTCACTGCTCGGATTGTCAAAGTCAACAATTGAGGATCTGCGCGCGTCTCGCGCCATCTTCATGCCTTCCGACGGTCGAATCAATGTTGCTGGCCTCACAACAACTGTCATAGCGTCGCTGAGCGACGCACTGCAGGGCCATTGCTGAAGCGTCGAAGACAGTCAGTCATACCTGTCCCCGTCGCCCTCGGCAGGTCGAACTGGCTGTTCACTGACAGCTCGCAAGCCGGTCGGCGGGCCACAGCCGTGATTAGCCTGGTGCACTCGGCGCGCATGAATGACCACGAGCACCACGCGTACCTCAAGGACATCCTGCAGCGACAAACCACGTAGCCGCCTGTCGTATTAAGGAACTGTTGCCCCACCACTGGCAACCGACGACGACAGCCAGAGCTGTCGTCGTCGACAAGACGCGATCACCGTGCGCTCGCTTTCTTTCCACCGGCCCACTGCTTCTCCTATGCGCTTGGCCTCAGAAACGAAGGCGCGCCGTTCGCCGACGCGCCCCCCCGGCTTTGACTTTTTGCCTGCCAAGGCTGGTTCGCTCTGTTGTGCCTTGCGAGAGTTAAACGCCATGACCTAGAATTCGCTTCGCGCTTGTCGGCGCATGCTGCCCATCATGGCTCACCTGGTTCGCCGGGACGACAACGATTTCTCGCGAGCTTCAGCTTCCACGTTTGGCGGAGCTTGGCAATGGGCACCAAGGTGTACCGCTTCAACGTTTGGAGCTTGTCTTGAACCTCATCCTCACCACGTCGACTGCTGCCGAGAAGCTACATCGGCTCGCCAAACAAAGGCGCAAAACCCATCCAACTTCGCTGGCCGTCGCGCTCGACACGATAGCGAGGGAGCACGGCTATCACCACTGGAAGCACGTCAAGGATTGCGTTGAGCAGACGAGATCCCTGCCTGCTGCTTCAAAACCCTTGCCCTCAATCCTCGCGGACTTTCTGGCCGCGCAGGAAAACTCCGATTCGACGATACCTGTATCGCGCGGGGCGCTCGAGTCGGGCTTGGTGATTGCCCTAGACACGAAGCATGCCCAGGATGTCGCATGGCCGGACGACTTTGTCGAATGCGAAGAGGTCAAGCCGATCGCCGCACAACAGATTTGGGCTTCACTGATTCATCAAACGGACGAGGGTGGCGACTCAATGGCTCAACGGCTACAAGGCGAGTCGCTGCTCGAGCAGGCGCTTGATTACCTTTCTGATCTGCGTCTCTTCCGGTTCTCGGGAAACTCGGCCCTCTTGCCAGCCTCGCTGGATGAGGTGTTTTCGTTGGTATTGAGAAAAACCTTCTTTCCACCAACACATGTTTGGTTGCGAGGCCAGTTCCACGATATGGCGTATCAGCAGGACTTGAAGGTCGATGGGCGACAGATTTATATCTCAAACGGCACCGGCAGCTCCGCATTACGGGTGTCTGCGGCAGATGGCGGCGAAGGAAGATCCTTGGAAATATCGGCGCCAATGAAAGAGGAGGCTCGCGCCAACGCGGTTTCGGCCGTAACTTGGCCTAGCGCCGGTTTCATCCCACGACTCGATGTTTCCAAGCTTGAGCCTGGCCTCTATGAATTCCAAGTGACCTATGACGGAGAAGAGCTGATGATAGATGGTGGGTATGACTCTATACGAAGTGCCCTCGAATCCGCGGCCGACGTAACCGGTGACATCAAGGGCTTCGAGTTCGCATACCGAGGGATTACTATTGGTACGTATCCGCTTGCGATGCTGCGTCAGCAAGCGGACAAAATCGCGAAGGATGCAGTCGCAACGTTTGCCTCGTTAGGCGATGGTTCTTGGTGACACCTCTTTCGAGGGAGCAGGCCGGCGGTGGTCGCTCTTGATCTACTCACGGGGGCGCGTCTAGGACAGCTTTACCTTCGTCGAGGTCGCACGGATCGAGAACGCGACAGTCCGCGCCAGATCCTCGCCTCCGCCAAAGTGCGAGATCGGCCCGCGAGCAGGCACCTGCTGCCATTCGTCCGTGGAACACGTATTGGATTCCTCGGTCGCAACCCGGTCGGCGCGGTGTCCCCAAGAATGTATTCGCAGCCAAGTCGCCTCCCAACCCTCGCATAATGCCACGGACGCCAGGTTGTCTGGCGATGAACAAGTTCGCGCCGGACCACCTACCGATGGCGAGAAAAAGGACTTTGAGGGATGGAGGATGCATGCTTGCGAAGCGCATTGACATAACGATCGATCAAGGGAGCTGGAAGCGCCGCTCTTTGCCCGCGTGGGCGACAAGTACTACAACATCCGAAACAATCGATGTCTTCAACGCGTTGCTCCTGCTGGGGGCCGTAACGACTCCTAGCGCGCTCTCCCCCGCATCTCCAGAGCGCTTCTGGGCATGCATCCGTTACTTCACAGCATGCGCCGCCGGGCCTTCCCTGCAGATACGAACTCCGTTTCTCGACCTCGACCCACATCAGAAGGGCATTCTGAGTGACGACTTTGGTGTCGCGCTTTCGACATACTGGCTCCAGTCAAAACTCGGCGGCGTCCGGTCCATCGTGGATGGTCGTCGATTTGCGATCAACATGGGCGTGCGGAGTCCTCCCGGTCGCCGCCTTTCCAAGGTTGGGATGCGAAAGCTTCCCGATTTCGTTCTGGAAGACCGCCATGGAAAATTTCATGTCCTCGAGTGCAAAGGAACCCAAAGCGGCCTTACCCATTTGAATCGTGCGATGAATACAGGTCACGCGCAAAAGATGGGCATCAAGATCATCCCCGCGTTAAGAGGCGAGCGGTTGGTAATCGGCGTAGCTCTTGCAGGTGAAGCAAGCGGGGACCGATCGCGCATGGTGGTGAAAGATCCCACGTATGAGCCAATCGCTGAAATCGGAAAGGGCGATCGCAATCGTGCGAAAGAGGTGATGCGAAGACTCAGTCTTGCTCGCGCGCTAAATCTAACCGGGTTTCCGCAAACAGCGTTTGAGATTGCATGGCCCACGACGATCAACCGAGCGAGCCCTGAAATTGAGTTCCTGAATGCTGCGGAGAAGCGAATCCTCTCGAGCGATCGAGGTGCCCGCGCACGCCTTGCCCGGGAAGAAATCAGGTCCGAGTTTTCCTCGTCGCCACGTCAAAGAGACCAAGCCTATGTCACTCAAGAAATCCGATTTGATCTCCCTGAGATTCTCCTTGAAGGAGGGAGCGCCGTGCGCGCTGTCGTCATGCGTAGAGGGGTGCGTCGGTCGATTCTTGAGACTCTTGCGAAGCCTGGTGGAGATGTCAGAGACGCTGCAGACGAGACGCTAGACCAGCAGTCTTCTGATGAGAACATCAAGTTTCAAGACGCTGGAAAAAAGATACGCGTGGAGTACGGTGGATATTTCTTTTCTGAAGCCGAGTTCGACTGAATTGAGATCGGGCGGCCAGGTGCTGACTAGGCTCCCTTCGGCCTGACCTCGATACCCCCGCGGACAACAGCTGGATGGAGAGCCAAAGCCGGCCACATGCTCCGCAACTCGTAGGATTGCTCTAACCCCACCAGCGGCTGGCGCCCGAGAGCCGGCAGCGGTATTGCGCCGAGGCTTGCGCGCCATCAGGCATTCCTCGCGATCGACTCGGTAATTGCGCTTGACATTGATCGCCCAGCCGTTAACCCGAGGGCAGCTAGCAGCATTGCGTCAGCCGTCGACGCCCGAGCGCGCAACAGCAATTCTGCGCACAAGATCTTCTATCGCGGCGGCTGGATGGATGGGAAAAGAGCTCTTGAGTGTGACCCTGATAATTGTATAGATATACAGCATTTCCCCCGACCCGCCACCTTTCGCCGAACTGCATTGCCGCTCCAGCTTCACTTTTCTCGTGGGCGACCACAGGCCTGAAGAATTGTTGAGGAGCTGCTGCCAAGCTTTACACGGCCCTGGGGATCACAGACGAATGTTCGGTCGCCGGCGTGGTGCGGGGACACCTGGAGGCGCGCGAATGCGGGCTGCATTTCATCGTTGGCAGTGGGATCCTGTTCAAGACCAGCGGCGGGGCGGTGTTCGCGCGCCTGGTGCTGCTAGCGCAGGAGCGTCGCGGCTACGGGAACCACTGCGAGTTGATCAAGCTGGCGCGGCGACGGGCCGAGAAAGGGGGCCACGACGCACGCGTGGCGAACATCGAGGGCAGGACTTCGAAGGCGCCGCACCTGACGGGCCTGCCAGGCTGCCTGACCTTGCTTATCCCGGAGAAGGACGGAACAGTCGAAAGCATCTTCGCACAATTCAGGTGGCTGCGGACCTGGTTTCCCGAACGTGCGTGGGTGGCCGGGCCTCGGCCGCTGGAGATCGATGACAACCTGCGCTGCTGGACCGTCGAGGAGGCTGCTGCGCGCGCGGGTCAGCGGATCGTGTCACCGCCGGCGCGCTGATGCACTCACGCCTGCGCAAGCCGCTGCAGGACACCCTCACCGCCGTGCGTCTCGGCTGACCAGTCCAACGCTGCGGGTACGACCTGCACCCGAACGGCGAGCAGTACCTGCGCGGGCGCGCCATGCTGGCCGAGCAGTTTCCCGGCGCAGCTGAAGCGTCGGTTTTTGTACCTGCAAAATCACTGAAGTAAGATGCGGGAATTGGCTGCGATTGGCCATTTGGATTTGTTTTAAACAAGCGCTCAAGTCCTGCATCTTTCAGCCAAGGGAAAATCTCCTACTAGCAAGGCGCCCCTGCCACAGCAGAATTCATCCCATGCCAAACATCGCTTCCATATTCAAAGCCGAGATGTCACGCGTCGCACGCAAGGAAGTGCGAGCTGAAATTGAGGTGCTCAAGAAAGCCTTGGCCACGTGTCGCTCCTCAATTGCCGAACTGCGTCGCCAAGTGAGCGCACTAGATAAAGAGCTCCGACGCGCCGCAAAGGGTAAATCACGCTCTTCTGCGACCACTGACTCCAAATCTGACGAAACAGGCGCGAAGCGCCGTTTCAGTGCTACCAGGCTGGCTGCGCATCGCTCAAAGCTGGGTCTCTCCGCAGCAGCGTATGGCCAGTTGGTTGGCGTCTCCGGGCAGACGATCTACCACTGGGAGCAAGGCAAGGCTCGCCCACGTGCGGCGCAGCTCGAAAGCCTCGCAGCAGTGCGAAGTCTCGGCGCGCGCGAGATTGCCGAGCGCCTCGCTGCATAGAGCTTGTCTTCTGGTCTGTATGCGGTGGGCGTGACGCATAGGACAGACCGTTCGATCACGTGGCCCTCCCGTCGGATGGAGCAGGCTTCGGGCCGGTGACGATGGACAAACTCTCGTTGTCGCTCACGAGGCGCAGGCATGGAGTTTTTTGACCAAGTCCAGCTCCATCGTGAACTGGGCAACCTTGCGCTCAAGCGCAGCGATCTTGGCTTCGTACTCCGCGATGACCGAAGTTTCTGCCTCTTCGATGTTGAGCTCACGCCGGCCGTACTGCGGCAGCCACAGCTGAATCAGATTGGTCGGCAGGGTGTACTTCCTGGCCGTATCACGGCGCCCGATGGCGTCGCTGCGGATGTCCTCGCACAGCTGGATCTTGAACTCCGGCGCGTGGCGCCGGTACGGACCTCTCGATGACATGACCTTCTCTTGTTTGGAGGCCCGGCCAGCGTATCAGTTCTGATTTTCCCAGTGGGCCAGCCGCAGGGTTCACTCCAACTACCTACAAAAGTCGCTCAGTTTCCCGTCGGCGCCAACACGATTAGTCGGAAAAGGAGCGTTCGGAAGCGGGTGGGAGTACCAGTGCGCCGGAGCGGATGGTGGCCGCCTTGACTGCGGGTGGCCCGGTCAACAAGCTCATCACGGACATGAAGCCATTCGAGCGCGCACAGTTATTCGACTTGCCCTACTTTGCGAACTCAGAGGGCTTCGCCAGTGCAGTCATCAAGAGCGATCCACAGGCGATGGGACGGGTGCTGTTCACTCACACGGCGAGCGACTGGCGCGACGTTGTGCGCCACAAGATCGACATACCGCTTGCCATCTTCTCGGGCGATGAAAGCAACAACTTGCTGAGCCAGCGTTGGGCGCAGTCGGTGATCCCGAACGCGACGCTCTACAGCTACACCTCCGCCGAGCAAGGCGATCACTTCCTGATGTTCAAGAACCCTGACAAGTTCACCAGCGATCTGCAGTCCTTCCTGGCACGTTGAGGTGTGCCGGGTATCGTGTTTGAGCCCCCCTCTCTGCTCTACTCAAGCGGCGTCGGGTTGCGCCGACGGTTCCGCGCGCCTGAACGCTTCCAGGCTTGAACAGGCCGCATTGATGGCCTGCAACCGGGGCCAACGACCGAGTTCGACCTTGAACCTGCGGGCGCTTTCGATCTGAGGGACAAGATAGGCATCGGCCAGCGTCGGGCGATCTCCGAAGGAGAAGTCACCGCGAGACCCTTTCGCTGCAATCAATGCGTCGAATGCGTCGAACCCACTCCCGATCCATGTGCTGCACCACTGACTGATGGCTGCCTCGTCAGCGCTGAAGCGGTGCCGCAGCGTCTCCAGAATCCGGCGATTGTTTATCGGATGAACATCGCATCCGACGATCGCGGCCAGTGCTCTGACATGCGCGCGTTCGAGCAAGTCCGACGGCAGCAGTGGTACCTGCGGATAGCGTTCCTCCAGCCACTCGATGATCGCTGGTGATTGGGTGATCAGGGTGCCGCCGATGTTCAGCGCGGGCACCAACTGCTGGGGGTTGATGGCCGTGTAGGCTTCGCCGAGATGCTCCTCCTTGCGCAAGTCGACCGCGATCTGTTCGTAGCTCAGACCTTTGAGATTCAGTGCAATGCGCAGGCGGTGCGAGGTACCACTTCGGAAAAAGTTGTAGAGCTTCATGGTGTTGGACATCTGGAAGAGTGCTTCGGAAATTTCAGGAGCGGTCAGCCAACTGCCACTCGCCTGGGAGGCGTGCTAAACCCCCATGTATTGATGAACGATCTCGGGTTGTCCGCGCAGTTCGGTGGAACTCCCACTCCATACGACGCGTCCTTTCTCGATCACGAAGTGGCGGTCGGCGAGGTTCAACAGCGACTTGACGTTCTTGTCGATGACTATCTGCGAAAGACCGTCTTGCTTGAGCTCCGTGAGCGCGCGCCAGATCTCGTTGCGGATCAGGGGCGCCAGGCCCTCGGTGGCTTCATCGAGCACCAGCAGGCGAGGATTTGTCATCAATGCTCGGCCGATGGCCAGCATCTGCTGCTCGCCTCCCGAAAGTTGCGTTCCGAGGTTGCCGCGCCTTTCCTTGAGCCGGGGAAAGAAGGCGTAGACGCGGCCCAGATTCCACTGACGAATAGCGTCCGTCTTACCTGCGCGCGCCGTGGCGACGAGGTTTTCTTCCACCGTGAGGTTGGAGAAAACCTGGCGCCCCTCGGGCACCAGGGCGAGCCCGTGTCGGGCAATGCGGTGCGAGGGCATTCGATCGACCCGGGTGCCACCGACCCAGATGTTCCCGCCCGTCACAGGCAACATGCCGAAGAGGCACTTCACCGTGGTGGAGCGACCCATACCGTTGCGCCCGAGCAGCGTGACGACCTCGCCAGCACCCACGTCGAAGGAAATGTCGAACAGCGCTTGCGCGTGGCCGTAGGAGGCCTTCACGCCTTTGACAGACAGAAAGGTGCTCATGCTTCGGCCTCTTCTTCGCCCAGATAAACAGCCCGTACCTCAGGGTGGTTGCGGATCTCTTCGGGGGTCCCGGTGAACAGGATCCTGCCGTAGACCAGGACGCTGATGCGATCGGCCAACGCGAACACCGCGTCCATGTCGTGCTCCACCAGGAGAATGGTGTACTGACGCTTGAGCCGCTGAAGCAGCGCGATCACGCTACTGGACTCCTGCACGCTCATGCCGGCCATCGGCTCGTCGAGCAGCAGAAACCTCGGACCTGCGGCCAGGCTCATGGCGAGTTCGAGCTGCCGCTTCTCGCCGTACCCCAGATCGCTAGCGACCACATGATGGCGGCTCCCGAGTCCGGTCGCTGCAAGGGCCTCTTCGGCCGCACGTAGAGCTCGACGATCCGCGGCCATCGGGCGCCAGAACTGGAATGCATGTCGCTTGGAGGCAAGTGCAGCAAACGTGGCGTTCTCGATCACGGTGAAGTCTTCAAATACCGAAGTGATCTGGTAGGAACGCAGCAGGCCGCGCTGCGCCCTTTCCTGGATGGGAAGGCTGGACACGTCGGCGCCGTTGAACCATACGGCGCCGGAGTCCGAGGCGAGTTCACCCGAGAGTTGGTTGATCAGCGTCGTCTTGCCGGCTCCATTGGGTCCGATGATCGCGTGCAGTTCGCCTTCGCCGATGTCCAGCGATACGGCATCGGTGACCAGCAGCGCGCCATAGCGCTTGGTCAGCGAATCGGTGCGAAGAACGGTCGGGTTCATGTCGTCTTCCTGGCGGCGGATGCCGCATCGATGTCTGCGTGTTCCGTCATAGGCACGGCTGGCGACGCGTTGACCGGTGCGCGCGCGTCGAAGTGTTCGAGAAGACCGACGATGCCGCGCTTGCCCAGCAGGGCGACCAGCACGATCAGTGGGCCGAAGATCACCATCCAGTTTTCCGTCACGCCTTTCAGTGCCTCTTCCAGGCCGAGGAAGACCAGGGCCCCCAGGAGCGGCCCAAAGACCGACCCGAGCCCACCGATCACCACGATCACGATCAATTCGCCGGACACTGACCAGGCAAGCGTGCTGGGCGATGCGAACGCATTGAGATTGGCCAGCAAAAGGCCCGCGACGCCGCACAACATGCTGGAGATGACGTAGGCCAGCAACTGATACTGTCTGGCCGGAATACCTGCCGCATTCACACGCCGCAGATTCTGCTTGGCTCCGCGAATCACTATGCCGAACGGCGCGACGCGAAGGCGTGCCAACCACCAAAGCGACAAGACGAGAACAACGAATGCAGCGATGTAGACGTTGGTGGCCGAGGAAAGATTGAAAAGCCCGAAGCGGCTGCCCATCGCGATCGACAGCCCGTCATCCCCGCCATAGACCTTCAGGCTCACGAACAGGAAATAGCCCATCTGTGCGAAGGCCAGCGTGATCATGATGAAGGCGATGCCGCTTGTGCGAAGGCTGATCGCGCCTGTGACAAGCCCTACGAGGCCACACGCGACCAAGCACACGAGCAGATGGACCCAGCCGCTGCCGATGCCGTGAAAAGCCGCAAGGCCCACCGCATAGCTTCCCAGCCCCAGGAACAGCGAGTGACCGAAGCTCACCAGCCCACCGTAGCCCAGCGCAATGTTGAGCGCGCAGGCGGCAATGGCGTAGATGATGATGCGTGCAAAGAAGGCGATGTAGAAGGTCTCGCCGGTCGCCTGCGCGACCACGGGAACGCTTGCAAGGAGCAGCAGGACAAGCAGCGGAACCCAGACGCTGGGGCGTGAGAGGAGTAGTTTCATGGGATCACCTGTTGGCCGGCAAAAGCCCTTGGGGCCGCCAGGCCAGAACCACCGCCATCAGCAGGTAGACCAGCATCGAGGCCAACGCGGGACCGGCTGCGTCGGCAAAGGAGCGCTCCGTCATCTGGCGGAGGATCAACGGCAGAAAGACGCGTCCCATCGTGTCGACGATGCCCACGATCAAGGCAGCATAGAACGCGCCCGTCACCGAGCCGATGCCCCCGATGACGATGACAACGAGCGTGGTGATGAGTACAGACTCGCCCATGCCCGACTGGACCGACAGAATCGGCCCGGCCATCGCGCCGGCCAGTCCCGCCAGCATGGCACCGACGGCAAACAGCATGGCGTTGAGCAACCGAATGTTCACGCCCAAGGCGGCAACCATTGCAGGGTTGACGGCGCCTGCGCGGATCAGCATGCCCACTTTTGTCTTGTTGATCAGCATCCAGGAGCCCACCGCGACCGCGAGTCCGACCAAGATGATCGCGAACCGATAGGAGGGATAGCTGAACCCGCCGATGTCGATCGCGCCGCTCAGGAAATCGGGCACCTGCAGGAAGACAGGTTGCGAGCCCCAGACGATGCGCACCAGTTCGTTGAAGAAGAGCACGAGTCCGAACGTGGCCAGCACATGGTCCAGGTGGTCGCGGCGATAAAGCCGCGCCACGACCGCGAGCTCGAGCACCAGGCCCAGCAGCAGTGCACCGCCCATGGCAGCGGCAACCGCAAGACCGAACGAGCCGGTGTACTGGAAGGCGGTGGCCGCGAAGTACGCGCCCATCATGTACAGAGAGCCATGCGCCAGATTGACGAAGCTCATGATGCCGAAGACCAGCGTCAGGCCGGCGGCCAGCAGGAACAACAGGACCCCGTACTGGAGCCCGTTGAGAAGCTGTGCGAGAACAACCGTGCTGCTCATGGGATCACTTTTGCGCGCACTGGGTGTGATAAGCGTCGGCGTGCTTCGTCAGCGGCGTGGCGAGCAGCTTGCCGGTGATGCTCCCGCCGTCTTTCACGGTCTCGAAGGCATAGTAGTTCTGCACGGGCAGGTTGTTGTTGTTGAATGCGAAGGGGCCGCGCACCGATTTCAGTTCGCTGCCGGCTTCGCGGACCGCGGCTGCCAGGGCCTTGCTGTCACCCGGCTTGGCCTTGCCAAGTGCGATGTTCAAAAGGTTGGCCGCGTCGTACGCGGTAGCAGCATATTCACTTGGCGTGCGCTTGTATTTCGCTTGGAAGGCAGCGACAAATTTCTTGTTCTCCGGTGTGTCCAGCGCAGCATCCCACATCGCGCCGCTAATGCTGCCGACGGCCGCATCGCGCAATGCGGGCAACGTGGTGCCGTCCACCGTGAAGACCGAATACAGTGGAGTCTTCGCCATCAGATTGGCCTGCGCCATCTGCTTGATGAAGTTGACGCCCATGCCGCCCGGATAGAACACGAATGCCGCATCGGGCTTGGCCGCCTGGAGTTGGGCGAGTTCGGCGGAGTAGTCCGGCTGATTCACCTGCGTGTAGACCTCTTCGACGACTTGGCCCTTGAAGTAGCGCTTGAAGCCGCTGAGCATGTCCTTGCCGGCCTGGTAGTTCGGCGCCATCAGATAGACCTTCTTCACACCGCGGTCCTGCGCGAACTTGCCCATGGCTTCGGCGGCACCGTCGTTCTGCCACGCGGTCGAGAAGACATTGGGCTTGCAGCCCGCGCCGGCGACCGGCGACGGGCCCGCGTTGGTTGAGATGGCCACGGTGCCGGACTCAGCGATGCGCGGCAGGCTTGCCATCATGACGTTCGAGAAGCTCAGGCCAACGATGGCGTCGACCTTGTCCTTGTCGATGAACTTGCGCACGATCTGGCCGCCGATCTCCGGCTTCAGCTGGTCGTCCTCTTTCAGCACGGTGGCCGCTTGGCCGCCGAGCTTGCCACCCAGCTGTTCGACGGCCAGCATGAAGCCGTCGACCTGGTCCTGACCCACGACTGCAGTGGGCCCGGAAAGCGGCGCCATGATGCCGATCGTGGCTGCGCTCGCGAGATGACCGATGCCCGCGCAGGTCAGTGCGGCGAGTGTCAGGGCCGTGTGGCGAAAAGAAGTGTTCGGTGTCGTCATGGTCGTTCTGGCGAAGCCAGGTCCTGGATTGCGTGAGGTAATAGGAAAGGTGGATTGCCGCTGCGCCTAAGCGAAGGCAGATTCGACCGCGCGTGGCCGGGCCGAGCGCGATCCGTGCGCATCAGTTGGGGGAATGCGCCAGAAGTGCTCAGAGGAGCTCGTGTTGGCTCAGGAAAGCTCGAAGTTCAAACTGCCATCGTCGCGGTGAGGGCGTCAAGGCATCGCGTTCAAACTGCTCGTTCGGTCTACGAGTCAGCGCGTATTGACGCTCCTGCGGCGGGCGCCGAGGCCCTATGAGAGATGGAACCGATGCATTTTTGTCTCCGTTGTAGGCCGCTCGCTGGGCGCCTGTTCGTGGGTGCGGGTGGCGCAATCATTGCGCCGCCGGAGACATAAGCCAATAGTATGTAGTGAATACAGCACATAGATTTGGCAAATATTGATTTCGGTTCGTAGTGGCTTGCATTCGAGACAGCTAGTTGATTACCACCATCTTGCCGCTTGCCTCGTTCTCCCTCATCCTTCGATGAACCTCGACGATCTCGTCGAGGCCGCGGTTCTGGTCAATGGGGACCTTTGCTGTTCGGCGCGAACCCGGTCCAGGAAGTCCTGCAGCACAGGCGCCGGCAGGTCGCTCGCATCCCCAGAATATGCGCAAAGCCGAATGCAGCTTGGCAGGTGCGCGATGGGGTAGAGGTCCCTCACGGTCCATTCGTTGGAGAGCATTTCCGTGAAGCAGACGGTGCCTCAGTTGCGGGTTGCCCGCAGGGTGTCCGGCAAGGTGTGCATGCCTACCGACTCGAGTGCGGTGTCCACGTCCTCGCTATGCGCGAGAACGTGCCCCCCAGAAGACGTCGGCGGGTCACTGACTATGAGAAGTTCCTCGAAGTACTGATCGGGCCTCAGCATCCCGAGCACGCCGAGATGAAGGAATGGATCGGCTGTCCCGTCGATCCGCGCGCCTTCGACGCCGACGAGGTCTATACCCAGCTGAACGCCCGTGAGTGAGGCGTCAATGACGGCCACAGTCGGACTCTTACGTTGCACCTCCTGTGTATCGCTGTGAGACAAACGGCCGTATCGCTTATTCGGAGTCCCATGCGTTGGTGCCTGGGTCATCGATGTGACGCCCAACCAGTGCATCGACAAGATGTCAGGGCAATCTCGTAAGGGCCTCGACGCGCAGCGAGCGGAACTAAACAAGGCCCTTGACGATGCACTCAAACCCTTGACCGGAAAGTCTCCCGCAGAGATGGAAGCATTACGACGGCGAGCGCGGCTGCCTGGGAGTCGATCAAGGCGAGTGTGCGCGACTGGACACCCAGTTACCGCCGATCGAGGCTCGCACCAAAAGCTCAGACAGCAGGGTGCATGCGGAGGCAGAGGTACAGCTATGCCAGGCTCGCAAAAGATTCTTCGACCTTAAGTGCTGACTGTTTCCTTCTGCTTGCCCAAACTTCACCCTGGCAATGTGATGTGCGGCTTCGCGCCGAATAAGCAATCACGCACCCGGACTGCTGCTTAGGACCGCCTCGGCCTTGCGCGTGACGCTAGACGTAGACGTCGGTGGATGCCTCAAGCTAGCCGGCTAAAAGGTCGGAAAGCAGCCCAAATACTGCGATCCGCTTCCGACCTGTCCGCCGCTACTTCTTTGGCTTCGGCTGATGGATTGGCAAGGTCGGGTGCTTCGGCGCGGTAGGCGGGTCTACGTGACGCCTACGATCATCCGTTCCATCTTCTTTCTTGGGCTTGGGTCCAGGCAAAATCTGAGACATCGTTTAACTTCCTCGCAACCACCATGGCCGCTCGCGCCAATATATCTTCGCCCTCTTGAAATGGAAAGCGCGTAACTCTTCACCTAAATGAATACTCGTTGCAAGGTACCTAATTAATCGAAATACTTTGCAGAAAACTCACGATGTCCTTACGCCTCACGATAGGCGGGAGTTCCCAGACTATCCTGCGCCATGAGGATCAAAGATATGTTGAACTTTCCGTCTTGCTCGGTCCATTGCCCTCTAGTTTTCTTCAAGACGAAGCCATCACGATCCAGTGCCGCGCAGTTATGGGTCGCAACGAACTGGTAGCTGGCCGTCAGCCCCATCTAAATGAAGAATCTTAGCCGGCAACTTGGGCCTGGCAGGTCCGGCTTCGCCTACGCGCCCACCAGACGGCACTCCCGATCAACGTAACCAGCAAGGCCAGCGGTGTCAGCGAGCCTAATGTCTGCATATCCTTGCTGTCCTCTCCTAATTTCAGCAGTGTATGGGCTGAGCCGAAAGGGGATATCAGACAGATTCACAGTTGGCTTCTCTTGGCGCTCTTCATCGTTCGGCCATCGGCACGGAGCGCACACCAAGCCATTCGGCAAAGGTCCGTTTTGGTGAGCCCTCGCTCTGCCAATGGACCGATGCAAGCGCATCATGGTCGGAACCCAGAGGCCGCACCCAGCCACCGTGCAGAGCGCACGTCACGCCTCACGTGCAAACCGAGCTCGAGCTGCGTCACCTCCGGCCGCGACTGCGCGATGCTTGGCGAGCCGCCCAGCGCCTTCTCTTGCACGAATGACAGGTACGACAAATCCGGAAGGGCGCCGCAGAACAGCAGGTAGTCCGTGTCGTCGTGGAGGTAGCTTGGCTCATATCGCCACGCCGGATGTTTCAGGGAAAGAGTTTCGGGGATCGAAGCCGGACCCGCGCGCTACGCGTCTGCCAACCAGATCCAGTGACCACACGCTCGACCACCGGATAGCTGCGCACGCAGAGATGGACTGGCAAGCTGTCCTGTCCCGGAACTTCGGTGCAGCGGCCGTCGTCACTGGCCTTCACTCCGTGGTACATGCACCGGATGCGGTACTTGAACGCCCCGGAACAGAGTTGGCGACACGGACTTATTTGAGGGTTTCGACCGCCTCCTTGTCGGAGCCGTCACCAGGCTGCGAGTACCTCTTTTGGCGATGGGAGCACGGCAGACGACGGCGTAATGTGCGGAGGAGCTTCGGACCCGAGGCACAGCAGCCACCGGACAGGCCTGTCCGGTCGGCATGCAATCAGACAATAAGCGTCGCGGAGTTTGACGAATCGACTTTCCGAGGGCCGCTTTGCGCATTCCCATCAGTCCGGCCGCCTTTTTGCTGCCGACCCTCCCATACAAAGGTTGAAGCCGGTGCGAATGAGATCGCATTCCCAACAGCCTGCGATAGACGTGATTGCGCAGACAGCCGTCAGCAATGGACAGATGGCACGAGCACTGCACCGACGTGCCGCGTTCGGCCGGTCTTTCAGGCGGGCAGGCTGTAGCTGACGTTATTGTTACCGATCGAGATCAGCGCCTGCGCTTGCAGCTCATTGATCAACGCCACCAACTCCGCCTCTGGCAGCGCGTTCTGGAACAGCGAGTTGATCGTGTTCAACAACGTCTTGACCTTGCGCGGCCGCGACGAGCCGCGCACCTGAAGATGCGCGACGATGACGGCGATCTTCTCTCCCGCCAGCTTCGCGTTCAGCACTTTCAACAACGGAATCTCGCTGACATCACGCCACCGCGCGGCCAAGATCTTTCTGTCCTTTAAATGCTGGATCAGCGGATCGAATCCGGTGTCCTTCGAGATGATGTGAAAGTACGAACTCGCGTCCTGGATCGACAGTTGCCCGATGTAGAACGCGATATGAAAATCCAGGGCGTTCGGTCCGCTCCCTGAGATCTTGATGTACGACGCCCGCTCGCCCATGCGCTGCAACGCTGCGGCGGTCTCAAACGCGACCTTGGCCTGCGTCGCCCCGACAAACACGATCAGTCGAAAATGCCTCTCTTGCAGGACGGACAGCGCCTCCGGCTGCACGCTCTCGTAGTCGATGAGGACATAGTTGACGCGCTGGCCCATCGCTGACCGATCAGCCGTAACTGGGCTACGCCTCGAAGTCGGCCAATGTCTTGCCCGCAGCAAGACCTTCTGTCAGCCAACGTGGTTTCCGCCCGCGTGTGCCACCGAGCCAGATTTCTCCGCCAGGCCCGCGATAACGTGGCCTCGTCGCGACGACGGCAGCGCGCCGCATCGTCGCTTTGCCGCTCAGGCCAAGCTCCTTTGCGGAGATGCCGTATTCCGCGATCCTTGCGCGCAGATCCTGAACGACGACGGCGATCTCGTCGGCGCGCTGCTTTGCGGCAGCGGCCTTGAGTTGTTCGATCTGCTCGGCATGAGCTTTTATCTGCGCTTCGATTTCCGCGATTGAGTGAGTTGCCATTGCTGATTTTGGTTTTTACGAACGCGAAACTATAAGGGCAACCCCCAGAGCACTGGAAGGGATCTACCCCGCAATAGTCACGGGCGTACCTGGTTGCAAGCAGCTCAACCGGCGCGCCGCTTGCCGGTGGCCTTCCGACTTTGCGACGGCCTGGGCTACCGTGCGCAACGGCCAGTCCCGCTGACCAACAAAAGGTCGCCTAAGCCTCGACCGTGGCATCGACCAGCCCACGGTGCCCCCATCACGAACACGCAGCCGAACTCGGCCACCAGTTCCTCGAAGGCATAGGCCGCATCTCCCAAGCGTCGTCCGGAGCTATGGCTCGTAGGAGGCGAAATACTTCGCGGGGGTGGCTCCAAAAACAGACTTGAAGACGGCGACGAAGCTGCTGGGATTCCCATACCCGATGGCCGTCGCTACCGTTCCCACGGGCTCGCCCGCGGCAAGCCTCTCAAGAGCCACCATCAATCGAAGGTTGCGACGCCATGCGCCAAAGCCCATTCCGACTTCGGCGACGAAGAGTCGATCAAGCGTTCGATCGCTTGCTCCAGCTTCTCGTGCAATTTCCTTGATCTGAAGGATATTGCCGCTGTCGGCTCGCGCAATTTGAGCCGCCCTCAGAGCACGAGGATCCAACGGTTCCGGCAAAAAAAACGAGTCCTGTTGGAGAAGGGTCAATTGGTCAAGTAGTACTTCGCCTACACGTCCCGCCCGGCTGTCCACCTCGTGGTCCCAAGGCATCGTTACACACGAGAGGATAAGTTCGCGCACCAGCGCGGAAACTTGCATGACGGTGCACCGCCCCCACTGCGGCATGCGGGTTGTGCCTCGTCGCACGTAGACGGTCCGTAGTGAGATTGGGCGGCGATGTGAAAACGTGTGTGGAACACCTGGAGGAATCCACAATGCCCGTTGCGGCGGAAGGACCCAGCAACCGTGCGCTGTGCTTACTGTCATTGCCCCCCGGACAGCGTACATGATCTGCGCGAACTCTTCATGAGAATGAATTTCCTCTGAGCCAGCCGGATACTCATGCGCCAGCCCAATGACGTTTGCAGTGGCCAGTTCGGGCCGTTTCGTCGCGATCAATTAGCCTCCAAGATGGTTTGACGATAGCAGCCTGCGTGCTTGTGCGCCCGGTCCAAGCCGTGTGAAGAAGCCATGGTCGGCGCCCATCTACCGCGCAGATGAGATCCCCGCGAATCGGCTAACTCAGCGCTTTATCGAGCGCCGTCCTCGTTACCCGACCAACTGATCCATGCATTTCGGCGGCATTTGAACAATTTCCGACAGGCCGTTGCGATGCATTCCCAAATCTGACGCGACAGCTTTATTTTGTGTCGACTTTTCGTTATTCGGTGCCATCCAGAAGGGCAAGAATGTAAAAGCTGATAGCTGCGCCAGACGGATACTCTCCCTTCGGGCCATTGGCATCCTTTCGCGCGACACGCCTGCTTCCGTGTGATTTTGGACAAACGAAGAGGCTCGGGCTCAGTAGTAATGCGCGTCCTTCGGGACTGTGGTTTTGATGCAAAAGATTTCGATTCTGGGCTCCACAGGGTCAGTTGGTGCCAGCACTCTCGCCGTGATACGGGAACACCCCACAGCATTCCAAGTGTTTGCATTAGCAGGAGGAGCTAACGTTGCCACAATGCTTCAGCAGTGTGTCGAGTTCAAGCCCCAGTTCGCCTGTATGGCCGATCCCTCCGCCGCTCTGCAGCTGCGAACGAGGCTGAGAAACCTGCGTGTCTCGACAGAAGTGTTGTCCGGCAGTGAGGCAAGTTGCCAGTTGGCTGCCGCAGAGCAAGCGACCGTGGTCGTAGCCGCTATCGTGGGCACGGCGGGTCTGGCCCCGACCCTTGCCGCCGTACGAGCTGGTAAACGCATCCTTCTTGCAAACAAGGAATCCCTTGTTACCTGCGGCGGGCTTTTCCTGGACGCAGCGCGCCGAAGCGGCAGTCGGATTCTGCCCATCGACAGCGAACATAACGCGATCTTTCAGTGCCTGCCGTCGGAATTGCAGTGCGAGCTAGGACACCGGGATTTAGCTCCGTATGGCATTGCAAACCTTGTTTTGACCGGATCGGGCGGCCCATTCAGAAATCTGCCGATGGACGCACTCGATCGGGTCACACCACAGCAAGCGTGTGCTCATCCTGTTTGGTCCATGGGAAGGAAAATATCCGTCGACTCCGCGACGATGATGAACAAGGGACTGGAGTACATCGAAGCGCGCTGGCTTTTCAACGCCTCCGCAGATCAGATTCAGGTCCTGTTACATCCCCAGTCTATTGTCCATTCAATGGTCAGCTACGTAGACGGCAGCTTCATCGCCCAAATGGGTGCCCCGGACATGCGAACATCGATTGCTTACGGATTGGCGCATCCCAACCGGATCAAGCTCAGCAGCCCAAACTTCGATTTCACTCAAAAGCCACTGGAATTCCTGCATCCGGATCCACATCGCTATCCCTGTCTTTTCCTTGCGATCGAAGCGCTTTCTCAAGGGCAAGTGGCAACCACGGCGTTGAATGCAGCCAACGAGATCTCCGTAGCCGCCTTTCTGGATTCCTCCATCAAGTTCACCGACATCGCCAAGATCAATCGTCGAGTCAGCCAAGGCATCTCCGCAGCCGAGCCACTGAACATCGACGACGTTATGGAAATTGATCTTCGTGCCCGCAGACTTGCGCTCCATGTGCTCGCGCAGGGCAGCTTCTAGCGCCAAGAAAGTGCTGCTTCTGCAAATTTTCCCTAGCCGACATCGGCAAAGACTGGTACGTCTAAATTTCTCTCCAGTCCTTGCTCTATTTGGTCCTTGACGCACCCTGTGGGCCTGATCGTGATGGACTCGACGCGAAGGTATTGCCGCGCGATCCGCGAGTTTGCGCTGCTTACCCTGGGGGAGTAGCCGGTGAGCGGAGCAGCAGCCTGTAGGCACGCACGATGAGGATCCGGTCGTGGCGCTTTGCGTCACGCCGACCTGCCAGTCGGGAGCTTGAGATCACCCTGCCGCAGAGGGCTAACCGGTTGGTGGCTTTCGGAGTGGATGCGTTCAATGTGACGAGCCCGAGTCGCGCCCCTTGCGATGGGCGACGAAGGCGATGATCCCGCCCATGATCCCCTTGCGGAAGGCCAGCACGCAGATCACGAAGATCAGGCCTGTGACCATGGTCACCGACTCGCCCAGCGTGTTGAACCACTCCACCGAGGTGACGCGCGCGAGGAAGCTGCCGAGTTCGCCGATCTTGTTCTCCAGCAGCACCACCACCGCCGAGCCCACCAGCGGGCCCGAGATCGTGCCGAGGCCGCCCACCAGCGTCATCAGGATGACCTGGCCNGATGCCGTCCAGTGCACGTCCGACAGCGTGGCGAAGCCCAGCACCAGCGTCTTGAGCGAGCCGGCCAGGCCCGACAGCGCCGCCGAGATCACGAAGGCCAGCAGCTTGAAGCGGCTCACGTCGTAACCCAGCGAGAGCGCGCGCGGCTCGTTCTCCTTGATGCCCTTGAGCACCTGCCCGAAAGGCGAATGGATGGTGCGCACGATCAGCAGGAAAGCCGCCACGACGATGACCAGCGCCACGTAGTACATCGTGAGGTCGTTCGACAGGTCGATCACGCCNAAGAGCTTGCCGCGCGGCACNCCCTGCAGGCCGTCCTCGCCGCCGGTGAACTTGGCCTGCAGCGCGACGAAGAACATCATCTGCGCGAGNGCCAGCGTGATCATCGCGAAGTAGATGCCCTGGCGGCGGATGGCCAGCACGCCGAAGATCCAGCCGAGGAAGGCGCCGGTGAGCGTGCCCGCGACCAGGCCCAGTTCGGGCGTGAGGCCCCAGACCTTGATGGCATGGCCCGCCACGTAGGCCGAGCCGCCGAGGAAGGCCGCATGCCCGAAGGACAGCAGCCCGGTGAAGCCCAGCAGCAGGTTGAANGCGGCNGCGAAGAGCGCGAAGCACATCAGCTTCATCACGAACACCGGATAGGCGCCGAAGAACGGGGCCAGCACCAGTGCGAGCAGCAGCAGCGCGTAGACGACGGTGGAGATCTTTTTCGTGTTCATGCCGCTCGCCTTTTCACTTCTCTTTGCCGAACAGGCCGGCGGGGCGGATGAGCAGCACGATGACCATGATCACGAACACAACCGTCGAGGACGCCTCCGGATAGAAAACCTTGGTGAGCCCTTCGATCACGCCGAGCCCCAGGCCCGTGAGGATCGCGCCCATGATCGAGCCCATGCCGCCGATCACGACCACGGCGAACACCACGATGATGAGGTTCTGCCCCATCAGCGGCGACACCTGGATGACCGGTGCGGCCAGCACGCCGGCGAACGCGGCGAGCGCACAGCCGAAGGCGTAGGTCAGCGTGATCATCAGCGGCACGTTGACGCCGAAGGCCTCCACCAGGCGCGGGTTCTCGGTGCCGGCGCGCAGGTAGGCGCCGATGCGCGTCTTCTCGATCACGTACCAGGTGGCGAAGCACACCACCAGCGATGCCACCACCACCCAAGCGCGGTAGTTGGGCAGCACCATGAAGCCGAGGTCGGTGGCGCTCGACAGCGCGTCGGGTGCGTCGTAGGGCAGGCCCGAGACNCCATAGACCGAGCGGAACACGCCCTCGATCAGCAGCGTGAGGCCNAGCGTGAGCANCAGGCCGTAGAGATGGTCGAGCTTGTAGATCCAGCGCAGCAGCAGCCGCTCGATGAGCACGCCGAAGATGCCGATGACGATGGGCGCCGCGATCAGCATCACCCAGTAGTTGACGCCGAAATACTCCATGGCCATCCACGTCAGGACGGCGCCGAGCATGAACAGCGCGCCGTGCGCGAAGTTGATGACGTTGAGAAGGCCGAAGATCACCGCCAGCCCGAGGCTCAGGATGGCGTAGAAGGAGCCGTTGACCAGCCCGAGGAGGAGCTGGCTCAACAGGGCGGGAAGGGAA